>Ga0136596_1000031_pt1 | contig 98157 bp, 96 predicted proteins | sample AntRauTorcE11897_FD_101387 | JGI IMG/M metagenome (GOLD analysis project Ga0136596, IMG submission 101387) | Saline lake microbial communities from Rauer Islands, Antarctica - Metagenome Torckler E11 #897 | ecosystem: Environmental > Aquatic > Non-marine Saline and Alkaline > Saline | place... | reverse complement strand
TTCGGGTATCGGCGCAGAGATTGCAGTAAAGAACGATCAGTTGCAGATTGTAAAACCGTTGCCGAATTCGCCAGCCAAAGAAGCAGGACTAAAGCCTGGTGATTTGATTCTGGAAATCGATGGTGAGTCGTCACTAGGGATAGAAGTACAAGTGGCCGCTGGTAAGATTAAAGGTGAACCTGGGACTAAAGTTGAACTAACAATATTTCGGGAAGGAGAGGATGAGGAACGCAAAGTGACAGTTACTCGGCAGCAAATAGACGTACCGAATGCTACCAGTGAAATCCTCGAAGGCAATATTGGTTATATTGAACTTGTTACTTTCGGAAAGGACGCAACAACTGAGATTAACGAAATTGCTGAAAGCCTTGCGACACAAGGAGTGGACGGGATCGTACTTGACCTTAGAAACAATACCGGTGGCTTGCTGCCGTCTGCAGTTGATATCACGAGTTTATGGCTCGATGGTGATGTCGTGGTGGAACAAGTAGGAAACACTGCTGAGAACTCGTATAAACTACGCGCAGATGGCGGGGAGTTATTGGCAGACATCCCGACGGTTGTGTTAGTTAACGGAGCTAGTGCTAGCGCAAGTGAAATCGTGGCTGGCGCGCTGCAGTATTACAATGAAGCAACTGTGATTGGTGAACAGACTTTCGGAAAAGGCAGTATTCAAGTCATTGAAAACATTCCATACAATGGCTCGCTGAAGGTTACTATTGCTCGTTGGTTCTTGCCGGGAGGTGATAGTGTCAGCGATGTCGGAATTACTCCTGACAAGGAAGTAGAACTAACTGTAGAAGACTTCGATCAGGATCGTGACCCACAACTAGATGCAGCACTCGACGAGCTCCGAAACAATAACTAGTTTGTAGCTGGTCTCTAAACTTGGTTAAATGGTATAAAGCAAAGAGTAAGGAATAGCAGGTCGTGGCTGAAAAGCAGACAAAATACATTTTCGTAACAGGGGGTGTATTGTCTGGGCTCGGTAAAGGGATTACCGCTGCATCGATTGGAGCAGTGCTAAAAGCTCGTGGTTTATCAGTTAATATCCAAAAATGCGACCCATACCTCAACGTTGATGCAGGCACATTAAACCCATCGGAGCACGGTGAGACATTTGTAACATTCGATGGTCGTGAGACTGATTTAGACCTCGGTCACTACGAACGGTTTCTAAGAACTGAACTGAAAAAGACTAGCGCATTAATGAACGGTCAGGTGATGCAGGGTGTAATCGATGCAGAGCGACGTGGTGACTTCCTGGGTAAAACCGTGCAAATGGTGCCCCACGTAACAGATGCAATCCAGGACTATATTGAACAAGCCGGTAAAGGCTACGATATTCATTTGGTAGAAATTGGCGGCACGGTTGGCGACTACGAAGGACTCGCATTTATTGAAGCTATTAGAGAATTCGCTGATCGTGTCGGTCACGAGAATTGCTTGTATGCACATTTGGTGTACGTGCCGTATTTGGGTGCATCGAGTGAATTTAAGACCAAACCGAGCCAGAATGCTGTTCGTCAATTGCGCTCGGTGGGCATTACACCTGATTTGCTTGTGGTGCGCAGTGAATCTCCACCACCAACTTCGATTAAAGATAAGTTGAGTCTATTTAGCGGTATCGAAAAAGATGGTATTGTATTGCTGCCGAACGCAGATTCAGTCTATGAAATACCACTGAAGGTTGCAGCAGAAAAAGTCGACACCTATGTGGCACGCAAGTTGAAGCTGCCAGAAAAACAAGCAGACATGAGCCAGTGGCAATCGTTGGTTGATAAAATTAATGCTAAGAACACACAGCAGGTTGATGTTGGGGTGGTCGCAAAGTATCTCGACAACGACGATACATATATATCTGTAGTGGAAGCGCTTAAAAGTGCTGCCTGGCATCAATCAGTAGAACTTAACATTCACTGGGTTGATGCCGAAAAAATTGAAGAAGAAGGTGTCGATCTGTTGAAACAATATGATGGCATCGTGGTACCTGGTGGTTTTGGTAGCAGAGGCATTGAAGGCAAAATTGCCGCAGCCGAATATGCAATGGATAAGGATATTCCGTATCTAGGATTGTGTTTGGGTATGCAGGTGGCGACAATTGCCTATGCTCGCAGAATTCTAGATGGCAGCGTAAACACCGAGGAGATTGACCCTAACTGCGACCATCCTGTTATCTCGCTAATGGCCGACCAGCAACAAGTAAAGAAGAAGGGCGGCACAATGCGGCTCGGTAATTATCCGTGTCAGCTGAAAAAAGGCAGCCTCGCCCAGAAACTATATGATAAAGAATTGGTCAATGAGCGACATCGACATCGGTTTGAGTTCAACAATGCGTATAGAAAACAACTAACAGAAGCAGGGTTTGTTCCGTCTGGTACGGCACCAGATGATTCGTTAGTGGAAATTATCGAAATTCCAGATCATCCATACTTTATTGCCAGTCAGTTTCACCCCGAGTTCACTTCTCAGCCAAACTCGCCACACCCGTTGTTTAGTGGACTTATAACAGCTGTAAAAAACTAAATAATAAAATTGACAACTAAATAACAAAGTGCTAATGCATAAACATATTCTAAAAAATACAAAAAGAAAGAAAAATTCTAAATGAGTGAAATAATTACAAGTGTTCCAGGTGCTGAAGAGCGTAGAATTGCTGACAAGAATGAAGCAGATGTAGAAAAAGCAGAAGCTCGTAAGGTGGCAGCTGTTGCGGCAAGACAATTGGGCTAATCAGCATTAAAAGCAGGAATTGATTCACCAATCGCTGACAGTCAAGAGAGTTTGGCTCAGTAACTTGAAGACCCTGACTTTGACCCAGAACCGATGCGAACTTACACAAAAGTTCCGAAAATTGGCGGTCCTGAAGCCTAGCCCACAAGATGATTGCGCCATTGATGCGCAACAGGTACAATATTGTTAATGGATAAAATGCAAAAAATTCTGCTGGTTGAAGATGATGAAGGCCTAGCGTCAGTTTATAAACAGCGATTCGAGGCTGAAGGGTTCGAGATTAAGCATGTGGCGAACGGCGAAGACGCACTCAGCACTGCGATTAGTTTCAAGCCAGCCCTGATATTACTCGATGTGATGATGCCGAAGATCTCAGGTTTTGATGTGCTCGATATTATCCGGAACACTCCCGAACTGTCGAATGTAAAAATAGTGATGCTGACTGCGCTGAGCCAAGAAAAAGACGTCGAGCGTGCCAAGGAGCTAGGTGTTGATGACTATTTGGTTAAGTCGAAAGTTGTAATTGCAGACGTAGTAGAAACAGTACGAAGGCACCTCGCTAACTAACAATATAAATGGAAGCAAATGAATAGCATTGAAGGTCAGGGTGGCAACCTAGACACTTTAGAGCAGTTGCCATTCAACTATCTATATGACCACATTATTCCTCAGGGCGAACAGGTTATTATTGATGATTATTCTTTCGACGGGGTTGACCCCAGGCGTGTAAGTCTTCCTGAAGAAGCAGTCCTACTGAGGACGATTATCGATATCGATCCTCACGTTGGAGGGTATTTTATAGCAGTAGCTCAGATTGATAGCAGAGATAATGATCACGAGGGGGTAGCGGCTTATAAGATTTCGCACAAAAACAATAAATTTGTTTATGACGGTCGACTAACCTTTATAGCTTCAGATAAAGTTACCTGGTTTGGAGCAAATCCGAATCCAGCAGGAGAAGGGGGAATATCAACTATGCAGCTTACTGGGGCGTCTGAGAATGTGTCTGATGTTCATATTGGATTAACTCTAGATGATGAGACCGGAGCGCTGTTGGCAACAGATCAATCAGAAAATCGTACTTGGCGTCTGTCTTTAAGTCCAGAAGGTAGACTATTAAAATGATATATTGACATAAGCACAATATAGTGCTAATATATAGTCATACAAAATAATAGATAGTAATTAAAATGGAAACTACACCAACAACACCAGCTCCACATGAATCGTCAGACCGACAACCGAAACAGCCGCCGGTAAAGATCAAAATAGGAGAGGTAACTAAGCGTGATGACGCGGCTGCGCTCACTTCACCATATTCAAAAGAAGGATTTGGAGAGAGCGTCTTTACGGATAGCGTCGCTTATGAACTCGGTGTTCACGCCGCTATATCGTTTGATGTGCGAGATGATCTCCCTAAAGACGAAAATGGAATAGCAGTCGTTGCGAACTTTAGCTCAGAAAATCACTATTCTGCAGGTGCTGAGTATTCATTATTAGATGTTCGTAACACAGGAATTAATGCACCATTTTTACTTGTAAAAGGTGAATTTACGCGTGAGAGCTTTGCTCAGGCAGCCTCAGAACAGACGCTTGCAATAAAAGAAGGTAGAGAAGCTGTAGATCCTATTCAAAAAATGCGAAAAGACGTAAAAGGCGTGAGACCTAGTCGGAATTTTAGTGTAAGTTATGGTATATATGTTGCGGATAAACAGTACGATACATCTGGATTTGACTTTAATGAAAAAGACCCAGAAGGTCTTACTTCTGTAGACTTCGGTATTAGTTATAATCAAGACACTGGAAAGATAACAGTTGGAACAGGTGATATTGGTGTTAAGGTAAGAGTAAACCAAGAATCGGGCGTCAAAGAGGAAGTTGCAATTGAAGAAGATGAAACTCGTTTTGAGGGGTTTAAACGACGAACTAGAGGACTACTCGGATTAACTGCGGTCACTGAAGCCAAAGTTGAGTAGTGCTCTAAATAACTTGAACTTCTGTACGTCGGACTTTTGATCCGGTGAAGTTTGTTACCTTTTTCTTCTTGAAAGAGACGACGCCATCGCGAGTTGCAAAGATAGTGTGGTCGCGTCCGACATCTGTGCCGGGGCCAGCAATTTTTGCAGTGCCACGTTGACGGACGAGAATTTCTCCCGCATTTACTTGTTGACCGCCAAATCGTTTAACGCCTAATCGTCGCCCAGCTGAATCATGGACATTGTCTACTGTTCCGCCTGCTTTGGTTTTTGCCATCTGGACACTCCTTTAATTTCACTTGTAATTATACACGCTTCATCACGAAGATCTTACGCCCAACGTATTGGTTGGGACGAGCGTAAATGAGCTCAGTTGTATCCACGTGTTGAAAATCTATTCGATTGTACCCAAGTCTCTCGAGGTCGTCAAGGGTAATAGCGGGTTCGAACTGCTGTTTTTTGCGCCACGCTGGTGTTGCAAGGACCACTGGTGTGCCTGATTCTAACTGTGAATGAAGATTTTCGAGAAAATTGATAATTAAATCACGGGCCTCCGATTCAAGTCGTGATCTCTGGACGGCGCTAGGTGTTTCATCAAGCGGGTCGCCAAGGTAAATTTCACTCACAACCGTATCAACTTGCTTTGGCCACTGTAGCTTTTGAGCATCTCCGCGTTCAAGTTGCCAGCTTGGTAGATTCTTTTCGCTATCAACCCATTTTAGATTTTCTTCGGTGTAGTCAATCATGCGTTGTTCGATGTCCGAGCCAAGCAGTGTGAAGCCCATCAGTCCGGCCTCGATTAGTGTTACACCGGTGCCACAAAAAGGATCAAGTAGTGTTTTGCCGACGGCAGTACTGCTAACTCCTGATAAATTGACCAAGGTTTGGGCCAGTTTTGGTGGCAACATGCCGACTACCGCGTCGCGCTTTGGTCGATTGCGATCACGAACCCGATAGGCAGTGATGTTTTGGACATTAGTGGTAGTGGCAAGCGCGAGTTTAGAGCCGTTTTTGATACAGACAAATTCTAGGTTACGAGGCATATCAAGTTTGTTGTGGAATACCTGGGCGCTAGACATTCGAGCTTTGTGTTTGGGGTTGATGGTTCTGACATTTTTGTCGGCAGCCGATAGTACTCGGTTGAGACCTTTAAATAGTGGTCGATGGAGTTCGTCAGCGCCGTAGCAACTAATACCGAGGTTCATTTTTCGATTAGATGTTAGTTCAATCGAGTTTGTAGCGTTTTGATCGAGCCATTGGTCGACATTGAAGCCGTTAGCATCGACGATATCGATAACCTTGGCTAGCTTAATAGAGCTGCCAATTTGACGGAATAGCTTTGGCGCTGAATCAGCATCAATTAGAGCAGCATGCTTTGAAAACGGTGTAATTAGCGACGAATCGAATAGTGCTTCGAGTTCGGCTAGTGCGAGCTGTCGCTCTCTCCCTGTAATTGCTATGTACATAGTGGTATTCTAACAGTTAGATGAGTTCAGAAAAATTAACTAAGCAACGACGCAGTGCTCGCACGCTCTGGAAGTATGTGTTGATAGCGATAGGATTCGGGCTATTGTTGACACTGGTTAGCGTGCGGCGCGATATTTTAATCGAGACCTATGAGGTGCTCAAAGACATTAATCTTCGGTTTGTATTACTGCTGCCATTGTTGCAACTGACTAGCTACATGTTAGTAGCGGGATACTACAAAGAATTTTTCAAAGCCTTTAAAAAACAAGTCCGCTACTGGCGGATGCTAGGTATGGTAATGAGCCTGAGCTTTGTCGATCAGGTGCTACCGAGTGGAGGGCTGTCAGGTACGACATATTTGGTATATGGCCTTCGAAGCAAGCTAAAAATCGGAACAATTACATTAGCCCACTTGGGCCGTTACATGATCAGCTACGTGTCGTACTTTTTCATCATGGGTGCCGCTTTGCTGTTCCTGTTGTATGGAGAGGGACAGGTAAATGAATCGGTTTACGGTTATCTGGTGACATTGATGAGCGTTGCAGTGGCCTTCGGGGCGTTCTTTTTATGGTCAATTTCAGAATATGATCGAGTCGATAAATATCTAGGCGCGCTTGGTAGATCAATTGATTACCTAAGTCGAAAATTCAGGGACGGTAAAGAAGTATTCGGTGAAGAACTGATTACCAAGACCGCCAGGGAATTTTATAATGGCTTTGATCTGTTCCGAGGTGATTTGCGAAAACTACTCGGACCCATTAGTTTAATGTTGCTGTCGTCGGTCGCTAATGTGTTGATTGTTTATTTTAGCTTCGTGGCGATTGGTTATGATCTAAATCCTGGCGCGCTCATATTTAGTTTTGCAGTTGCAAACGCAGCTGGAATTCTATCAGTAGTCCCAGGAGATTTCGGGGTTCACGAAGGCACGATGGTAGCGATGCTGACGTTGACTGGTTCACCTGTCGCAGCGGCGATTTCGGCTACATTGTTGTACAGAATTTTTGTTAAATTTGTGTTCCTGCCTATAAACTTTACGCTCTACTCGAAACTAATTGCCAGTCAAACAAAGCAATGAACCAGCAAGAAATCTACACTGTCAGTCAGTTTGTTGAGACACTCAATCAAGTAATTGAATATAGTCTGCCATTTGTGCGGATTGAGGGTGAAGTAACCGGCTATAAAGTTTCACGCAATAAATGGGTTAGTTTTCGGTTGCGTGATAAAAACAATACAGTTAGCTGTTTTATGGGGGTTTGGCAGCTCCATACGCCGATTGAAGACGGCATGAATGTAGTGGTAGCTGGAAATCCCAGGTTAAACGGTAAATATGGGTTATTTTCTGTTAACGTTCAGTCGGTAAAACCAGTCGGCGAAGGCGCATTGGACCGGGCGTATCAATTGTTGAAACAGAAACTCGAATCAGAAGGACTATTTGCGCCGGAACGTAAACAATCTATCCCGCATTATCCGCAGACAATTGGAGTAATTAGTTCGAGCGGTGCAGCTGGTCTGGGTGATTTTTGGCAACAAGTTAGCCAGCGCTGGCCAATCGCGCAGATGCAGTTTGAAGATGTCACCGTTCAGGGCGACAACGCTCCAGGGGAGATTATTGAGGCGCTACGGCGTCTGAATGCCAATGACGAGATTGATGTTATTGCAATTGTTCGAGGTGGTGGTGCGAAAGAAAGTTTATTTGCGTTTAATGACGAGACGTTAGTTAGAGATATCTATGCCTCTAACCATCCTGTCGTTATCGGGGTTGGCCATGAGCAGGATGAAACACTTGCCCAGCTAGTCGCAGATGTCGGTGCGATCACGCCGACTAACGCCGCAGAGTTGATCGTGCCGTCGGCAGAGGTACTTTGCCGCGAGCTGTCATCTACCGGTCGCTATCTGGCATCAATCAACCAAAGTCTTATCAGGGATATTTCCACGAAAGTTATGACAATTCGACGGACTATTGTTTCAAAACTACGAACAAGCAAAGATGAATTGAGTGGGCGAAGTGACAGCCTAGCCGCCAGTGTCCTGCAGCAGATTAGCAGATTAGATTCGGCCTTGGCGCTTCAACAAGCTATGTTGTCATCTACATCACCAAAAAAGCAGTTAGAACGTGGGTTCGCAATTGTTTCTAGCGATGAAGGGCAAGTGTCGCGAGCCAAAGATCTGAAATCGAAACAGTCAGTTACATTGCGGTTTGACGACGATAGCCGCCAAGCTACGGTACAATAGGGCTATGAGTAACAGTGATATCAAAAAAACCAACTTCAAAGAATTAATGGACGAGCTTGGCCAGCTTGAGTCTACAATCGAGTCACGTGAACTAGATGACCTCGATCAACTGATGGACGAGGTTAGCAGGGCAGAGAAAATTATCGATGAGCTACGCTCGCGTCTAGAAGCAGCAGAAAAAAAGATCGAAGACTCAAAGTCTGACGACGAATGACACTGCTAATTGTTTCAGGTGCGCTACTCTTGCTGATTATTGCCGGAGCACCGTTTGTACCGGCGCATAAAACTGATCTTGATAATTTGTTTGATGAACTCGGCAGCGGTAGTAAAAAAGTATTTGTAGATCTTGGAAGTGGTGATGGAAGAGTGCTAACAGCGGCTCGAGATCACGGCTTTACGCCTGTTGGATATGAACTCAATCCAATTCTATGGGTGGCGTCGATGGTTCGACTCCGCAGCACTAGTGCGATTCGCTTGTGGCCGTGGCAACTAGCGAATCTGCAGGGTGCGAGTGTTATTTATATTTTTTCGACTAGTTTGCATTTGAAGAATCTTAAAAGATCGCGTTTTCCTGACGATGCGACGATTGTCATTTATGGACCTCAACCAATGTCTTGGTCGCGCCAGAACGCAACTACTGTCGGTTCATCGGTTGTGTACCCTCAAGTTGCGCAAAATACTGAAAATAAGCTACCATAAGCACTAAGTATGGATCCAAACCAACAATATAACCCGTATCAACAATCTGGCTCAGTGCCAGGAGTATCTAATGGCGACCATCATCGTCGTACGACTGCGATTATTATCGCGATGTCTGTGCTGAGCGTGGTGTTGCTAGGTGTATCGGTTTGGTTGTTTAGCATGTATTCACAACAGAAGAATAATGTTGACCAGATTGCTGCCGAGCGCGTAGAAGCTGCAGTCGAGCAGCATGAAGCAGAGCTAACCGAAGAATTCGAAACTCAACAAGAATCAAATACTACTCGGTTTAAAGGCCCTTCAATCTATGGTTCGCTCAATTTCGCGTATCCAAAACAGTGGAGCGTCTATGACAATCCCGACACAGGTAGTTCAATACTGTATGAAGTAAAAATCCACCCGAACGCTGTTGGTCGTGGGGTTAGTGGTGAGGCAATTATCGCACGTGTCCTTGACGAAACATACGACTCGGTTGTGTCTCGGTACGACTCTGGAATCGAGGACGGTTCAGTAAAAGCCAGTTCGATTAAATCAAATGGTCAAAATGGTGTCCGGCTTTCCGGTGTAGTTGGCGATGACCAAGACCAAACTGGGGTAAAAGTAATTCTTCCAGTTCGTGATCGAACAATTACGCTAACAAATCTCTCTCAGCAACATCGCGATGTGTTTAATAGCACAATCGCATCGCTCAAATTTCAGCCATAATCTTAGCGCGACAATCATTAAACATTTGTTACTATATGTTTGATGGTAGTGAGGGGATTCAACTATTAACGAACAAATGCAGCTTAGCGATAATCAGCTCGGCGACGTCGTTGGTCGAGAACTTTTGCAGCCTCTGTTGAGCATACAACTCGGCACGCAAGTGTTGTCTGGTAAAGATAAAGATTTAGACTCTGATACCCTGAAACAAATAGCATTACTCCAGCAGCTGAGCAGCCGAACAATCGATTTAGTGCAGTCGCTATTGATTCTCCGAACAGATGAAACCGCTCATGCCTTACAGACAGTCAATTTGATTGAAGTAGTAGTCGATTCCATAGATGACGCCGGACTAAATAATTTAAAGTCTCGATTAAAAATCTTCTCTCGACCTTTAAAACCGCTATCAGTAAATCGCAGTCACATATCCCAAATCATTAAAATACTACTTTCATTTAATGCTAATGACAATCAAAAACCGCTCGAAATACGCTTCCAGGAAAACGGTGCAACACAAAGCGTGCGTATTAGAGATTACGGCTGCCAGTTAACGAGTCAGTCGTGGCAACGTTTGTCGTCACATCAATTCGCGTCAATGATTCAGCCTCTGCCACAAGTTGAAAGTGGATTTGATTTGTATTTAGCGATGCAGCTGGCTAAACGATTAGGCGGTGAATTGTTGTTCGAGCCAAAACAGAAGGGCAATTGCTATGAACTGCGCTTGCCGGCATTGTATCAACCACAAATATGGCAGGCTGCTCGGTGGTAAACGTGCTAATTGTTGACAGTGACGACATCTATTCCCAGATGTTGCGTAATGGCTTAGAAGGAGATGATTGCACTGTTGCCGTTTCCGGCCAGGCGCAAACGGCGGTCGACGAGCTCGATATTAATGGAGCAGATATAATCATTCTCGAACTTGTGCTCAATGAAAATAACGGCTTAACATTATTGCAGCATTTGCGTTCGTACAGCGACTGGCAACAGATTCCGGTCATCGTGTTGACGCAGCTCGGCGAAGATCGAGTTCAACTATCTGACGAGCAATGGCAACAATACGGCGTAGTCGAGTGTATTCATAAAACTGAACTAGACTTATCTCATCTGCAGCAGCTAATCATGGACACCACGGCCGATGCAGCGCGAGCGAGTTAACGGAATCGTACTGGGCCGGCAGAACTATGCCGAGGCCGACCGCATTATCCGTTTTATTACTCCACAACTGGGTAAAATCAGTGCGATTGCCAAAGGTGCACGTAAGCAGAAGTCAAAACTGGCTGGCGGTATCGAACCGTTTGCTGAACTTGAGCTGGGTGTGCTGCGTGGTCGCTCGAATTTATTTACGATTACATCAGCACGAGAGATTCAGACATTTAATGATTTGCAGGCTGATTACGATAGGCTGAGGCTTGCGGCAGATTTACTACGCTGGCTGAGTAAACTAACGGAAGACGAGGAAGGCGCTGATCGTTATCAACTGGCGCTGGACATGTTGCAACTGCTCGATCGGCAATTAGTGAACGTGCAAGTAGTCGAAGCGTGGTTTTACCTGCAGTTATTAGAAAAAGACGGCCAACGACCAAACTTGCAAACCGACAGTAAAGGGCACGAGCTGGATTCAGAAGAGCAATATGAGTTCCAGGTGGTAGAAGGCGCGTTCGCTCGGTCTGAGCGCTCCAGCGCGCTGCCAAGCGAGGTTATCAAAGCCTGGCGAGTGCTAATTGGCGTGACACCAACGCAGCTGATGGCAATTAGCGGTCTGGACGAAGCGGTAGAGCCAGGTATGCCGGCCTTGCGTAGCTTCTTTAACTACCTGTACGAATAAATCACATCTGTTATACTTTGAAATATGAAAAATTCAGAGGTCACATTAGAAAAACTAGCAAGTCTCGCCAAACAGCGCGGGTTTATTTACCAGGGTAGCGAAGTCTACGGCGGGCTCAGCGGCACCTGGGATTATGGTCCACTTGGTTTGAGACTACGGAAGAATATTGAGAATCTGTGGTGGAAGACGTTTGTCGATGAACGCGACGACATGTTCGGTGTCGACGCGGCGATTTTGATGAACAAAAAGACCTGGGAAGCTAGCGGTCACACCGAGACTTTTACCGATCCGCTGGTCGAGTGTGGTAACTGTAATGGCCGTTTCCGTGCTGACCATCTGAAATCTGACAAGTGTCCAACCTGCGGCGAAACAGATTCGATGAGTGAAGAGCGCAAGTTTAATATGATGTTCGAGACCAATGCCGGTCCGGTTCACGATGATGACTCGCTGGTTTATTTACGTCCTGAAACGGCACAGGGCATCTTTACGAATTATAAAAATGTAGTTGATAGTTTCTATCCAGATTTGCCATTCGGCATCGCCCAAATCGGCAAAGCGTTCCGCAACGAAATCAGCCCACGTGACTTTGTGTTTCGTTCGCGTGAGTTTAATCAAATGGAGATTGAGTACTTCATTCGTGAAGATGATTGGCAAGAATTGTTCAGCACCTGGCAGTCTGACATCAGGAAATTCTTGGTTGAACAACTTGGTTTAGACGAAGAAAAACTCCATGAAGAAGACGTTGTCGGCGACGAATTGGCGCATTATTCAAAGAAGACTATCGACTTTAACTTCGACTTTCCACATGGCCGCGATGAGCTATTGGGTTTGGCCTACCGGACAGACTTCGACCTGAAAAATATCGAAGACAACAGCGGCAAGAGCATGAAGTATCAGGTGAAGGGCACGAACGAACAGTTTATCCCACACGTAATTGAACCAAGCTTCGGTGTGGAGCGAGCGTTGATGGCGGTATTGACCAGCGCCTATACCGAAGACGAAATCGATGGCAATCAGCGAACATATCTGGCGCTGCCAGAACACCTAGCGCCAGTCCGTTACGCCGTGTCCCCACTGTTGAAAAATAAGCCAAAGCTAGTCCAAAAAGCCCGCGAAGTCTATAACATGCTCCACAAAAAACACCCCGGCCGAGTGATGTGGGACGACAGCGGTAACATCGGCAAACGCTACCGTCGCCAAGACCAAATCGGCACGCCAGAGTGTGTAGTGGTTGATTTTGAAACAATCGAAGACGACGGCAAAGTTACCGTTCGTGATAGGAACACAGCTAAACAGCAAAGAGTAGATATTGATTCGCTCGCATGAAGCGTGTAGTTATCGTCGGCATACCTGGTTCAGGAAAGACTACTTTTTCAAAGCATCTAGCAAAAGTAACTCAGCTGCCACTAACAAACCTTGACTATTATTTTCATCAAACTGACAAGAACTATTACGAAGATAAAGAGGCGTGGGTGGAGTTTGTTGCAGGTCTAGCTAAAGAGGATGAATGGATACTTGAAGGTAATTTCCCTCGGGTATTTGAGTTAAGAGCAAGAGCGTCTGACACAATCATCTTTCTTGACTTTAAGCGTATGGCTGGCATGTGGGGCGTAATAAAGCGCGTGTTTAAACACCGCCGAGGTAGGTCGCGATTTGGAATGCCCGATAATTGGGTCGAGAAGCTGAATTTAGACTTCCTTATGTATGTTTGGCGATTCACTAAGAGCGATAAGTATAAAGACATGAAGAGCTTATTTAACGAGCTCACCGACGATAGAACAAATGGTATTACTACACACAGATTCACTAATCGTGAACAGCTATATCGATGGCTTGATGGACTAAAATGAAAAGATGGGGTCGTATGCAGGTTAGTAATCCGGTTTTGCAATAAACTGCTCGGCGGTTGAGGATGAGCCAGATGGTGCAAGATTAGATTTAGCTAGAGTTGTCCGTATGCGATTCATGGCACATTAATTATCTACTGGCAGCTCAGCGCTTGTGACTAATCGGTTTTAATGTAACAGGGTAGAGCTGCTACACTAGGAGAAATGAGAACATTTTTTACTGATGGCAGCTGTAGTCCTAATCCTGGCCCGGGTGGGTTTGCAGTTATTGAAGATTTTAAACCAGTGGCACTTGGTCACGACAAAGATTCGACTAACATTCGCATGGAAGGACAGGCGTTAATTGCAGCGCTAGAGTTGGCAGACGGCGAGCAGTGTGCGATCTACACTGACAGTGAATTTTGGATTAATGTCGTCACTAAATGGGGACCAGGCTGGAAGAGTAAAGGCTGGAAAAAGAAGTCTGGTCCGATTAAGAACCTCGATCTCGTTCAGAAGCTGGATGAATTGCATGAAGAGTCTGATGCGCAGTTAGTGTGGGTAAAAGCTCACAACGGCAACGAACAGAATGAACTTGCTGATGAATGGGCGAACAAGGCACGAACTCAAAAACTAACAGTGGGTGGAGACGACGAGCGAATGAATGGCTGAGCAGCCGCCAGCCCCATTTGAGGAGCATGAAGAACATCAAGTGATGCTTGAATTGCAGCAGAGCTGTTTTCTGTCATTGGCGCACTTAGAAGAACTATTAGCACATGTTCAACATCTTACTGATGAAGATAAAAAGTATGGTTTTCTTGATGAGTATTATATACCGGAAGACGAACACGCACACGGAGACTATGAGTGTGAGTATAGTCTGGCGATAAACCCTTTCGATGATGAGGTGCATCCGGAGTTGAGTATTACGCGTTCGACAGATAATTCCGACAGTAGTTTATGGAGAGAGATTACAGCATATGGACAGTTGCTCGATCGAAGACTTGAGGGAGTAGAGATTACCTTGGTCAGTAGAGCTACGAGCGTGCTGTTCAACTTTGATGACGGTGAGGTTCGTGTTTACGAGAGCGACTGGGTGAGCTATCTTGACGAAAAAGGAGTGGAAAGCTACTTGCTTCTAAGTGTTGATAATCGACCAGAAGAACTTGACCACAGAGATAGCCTCGGTTTGAGTGCTGAAGAATCAGAATATCAAGTAGATGATCTATATTCTCAATATCAATTAACCCAGTCAGCAGAATTATTGGTATTAGCAGCCGAAGCAATCACTACAGTATTCGAAGAGCAGCAACTGCAGGCTGCGCAGGATGCTCTAGTAAAACAAGCAGAAGAAAGATTTAATAATATACAACTACTTGGTTCGGACGAGGTAGAGATGCTATGGGAAGCTGGAGAGCAGGTAGTCGCCGAGCGCCCAGAAGCAATTAGAAAGTATTCAGTATCTTGGGACAACTCAGTAGAGCTAGAGTTATCAGACTTCGCTGACTATGAAACAGCCGTAGAAATCGAGTACAAGAAAGTGCCTAGCGAGTCCGTAAAGGCAATAACAATTAAAGTCAGCTACATCGACGGAAAAACGTATCGCTATAGACTCACCCCTAAAGAATTAACTGATTTAGACGCCACAAAAGTGCCAGTAATGCGCGCGGAAGGCGATAAACTACTAGACGCTTTGGTCGGTCTTGCTTCTGTCAGAAGCAAGTAAGCAAAGCGAAACCGTTACTTGTCTTGCATTTGAACAGTTGTAATCGGAAACGGAATATTGATGTCGTGGTCTGCAAAGACCTGCTTTATGTTCTTTATGGCATCGGAACGAGCTTCTAGATATGAAGCCTGGGAATTTCTGGATGAAATCCAAAAGCGAACATCAAAGTTAATCGAACTGTCTGCAAACTCATTGTAGTACAAGGTGGGCGTAGGGTCTTCGAGGGCGCCATCGACAGCAGCGACCGCCTCCAATGCCAGCTGTTCGGCCTGGTTGAGGTCGGTACTATAACTAACTCCAACAGTAAGGTCGACGCGACGACGACCGAGCTGTGAATAGTCTGTCAGGACGTTAAGCAAAATGTCTTTATTGGGAATATATACTATTTGACCGGTAAGCGACCGGACAGCTGTCATTCGGAGTTCAATTTTCTTTACGGTGCCGAATACTCCTTGGGTTTCGATCAGGTCGCCAACCCTGAATTGTTTTTGTGTAGCGATGATAACGCCGGATATAAAGTTAGCTGCTACGTCCTGGAACGCAAATCCAAGCGCCAGACCGATGATTCCAGCACCAGCCAGCAAAGAAGTTACCGCGTCGTTGAGATTCAAGATGTTGAGAGCAATGATGACGCCAAGAATGATTATAGTGACAGCTGATAGAGAAACAATCAGCTGCAAAACAGTCTTGTTGCTAATGCGAGAGGCCAGGGCTTTGTTTATCCACGATCTAACTAATCGTGCAATAAACACTGCGACAACGACAGCCAGGAGGGCGAACGTAATTTGCGGCAGGTAATCGACGACGCTGTCTATCCAGCTGGTTGCTTCTTGTGCGGCTTGCTCTACCGTGATTGTCTCTGATTCCATACATACAATCGTAGGTTGCAGGCGTGATTTTATCAAGCGGCTGTTATACTGATAGTCGTAATAATTTCGGAGGAAACTATCGATCCAATACTCATTATTTCACTGGTTATCGTGTTCGGTATTGGACTATTGCTGATTCAGAATCGTCGCAGCAGCGGTAAAAGCAATGACATTCACGGTGATAAACAGATTGCATTACTGCAACAACAGATATCTCAGCTAACTCAGACACTCGACGAACGGCTGGACCGAACTCAGGAGCGTCAGGATAAGCGTACTGAGACACTTCAACAATCCATGGAGAAGCAGGTCGATAAATCACAGAAGATTATCGAAGACGTGACGAAGCGGTTGACCAAGCTTGATGAGACAAACAAACGAGTTGTAGATGTTGCCGATGAGTTGAAAACATTACAGAACGTATTACAGAATCCAAAGCAACGGGGTGTCCTCGGTGAGTATTATCTCGAATCTGTACTACAAAATGTTCTCCCGCCCGGGCGGTTTAAGATGCAGTATTCGTTTAGCAATGGAGAAATCGTCGATGCTGCAATTTTTTTACAAGAAGATAAAATTCTGCCAGTTGATTCAAAATTTAGTTTAGAGAACTATAACCGACTGGTTAACGAAACAGATAATGACAAACGCGAAAAACTGATTAAACTGGTTAAGAGCGATTTAAAGAACCGGATTGATGAAACGGCTAAGTACATCAGACCCAACGAGAACACAATGGACTTTGCGTTCATGTTTTTGCCAAGTGAGTCGATGTATTACGATTTACTGATTGCAAACGTCGGAATATCCAGTCGAGATCTCATCGAGTATGCATTTCAGGAAAAGAAGGTGATTGTGGTTAGTCCGACTAGCTTTATGGCGTACTTACAGACGGTGCTTCAAGGTTTGCGCAGTTTGCAGATTGAAGAACAGGCAAAAGAAATCCAGAAACGAGTTGGAGATTTAAAGCGACACATCATCGGACATGAAGAGGCGATGCGTTTGCTTGGTAAAAATTTGAGCTATACGGTTGGGAATTTCAATAAAGCGCACAAGACTCTCTCGCAGATTGATGGTGATGTGGTGAGAATTACCGATGGTGAGTCAGATGTTGATGGACTGCACCTCGATCGTCCGCAACAACTCGATGAATAAGAAGCGCGCATTAATACTCGAAGACACGCAGCAAGTGTCGGATGCACTAACTATGAAACTTCGTGAGTCTGGCGTGAGACATCAAGCAGTAGTTGATGTCGATGTAGTGACTACTCAACGCGTAACGCAGATTTTGAATCGGAACTTGTCATCTGAAGCATATGACGTGATATTGCTCGACTATTACGCACCAGACGGCAACTTTCATGTGCTGGATTTTCAAAAAATTGATGTAAAAAATGTAATTGCAATCAGCTCGATGCCAGATAAAAATCAATTGGCTAAGAGTCGCGGTGTCAACTGTTCAGTCACGAAAACTAATCCGTTAACAGATGAGAAGACTAACGAGATTATAAACAAAGCTGAGTATATATTGTATACAAACACCTAGCGTGAGAGCTGTTTGACAGACAGCCTCTGGCTACTAGACAGGATATATACAGATGGTCTAATAGTGTATAATTTAGACATGCAAACGATTTTGGTTGTAGAGGACAATGTAGATATGCGACGTGCAGTCGCAGAAGTATTGACAGACGGCGGGTTTACGACAATAGGTGCTTCATCAGCAGAAAATGCCCTAATTGCTGATAACTTACTAGACATTGATCTTGGTATAATTGATATTAATCTACCTGGTAAATCAGGATTTGAACTCGTAAAAGAGCTGAGGGAAATTGAGATTGACGTACCTTTAATTGCAATTACTGCTCGTCATACTTTAGCTGATCGGATCAAGGGGCTTGAAAGTGGTTTTAGTGACTACGTGGTGAAACCGTTCGACATGAATGAACTTGTTGCTAGAGTTCATGCACATCTACGACAGGCCGGACACAACCAACAGCTGCAGAAGGTCACTACGACTGATAGATTTTCAATTGAGCCTGATGCTTTTGAATTCTATATGGATGACGAACAGGTTGAACTTACTAAAATAGAATTCAGAATCATGCAGCTACTAATGGAGCAGCACGGTTCACTTGTACAATTGGATGACATTATCGAATTCGCGTGGGGCGAACAGGCTGATTTAATTAATCCACCGATTCGAATCCACATTGCCAATTTGCGAAAAAAAATCGGTGACAGCAATTACAGGATAATCAAAACCATCCCCGGTATGGGCTATAAATTAGTCGATGGCAAATAATTCTCAGAAGTCAGGTCGTAGTTTGCGTCGGATCCTTGATCAGGTACGACTTGATGTAACTACTGCAATTATTTTACTGGTGACATTGTCGGTTTTTACACTTGGTCTCGTAATTTGGGCGACGACATCACAGGAACTATCTAGCGAAGAGCTCGCACGGACAGCAATCGCGAGTGAGGGGTTGTCTCCAAACGCAGCTAACACGATTGAATTAACCCTGCAGAGCACCCAGTCTGAAATACGTTCCGACGTCCGGCGGGGTATTATTTTGGCTACACCATTCACTGTTGTGATTTCAGGTGTTATTGCGTTTTTTGTGGCACGCAGAATTATTCAGCCAATTAAAGAAAGTCAGCGCCTGCAAAAACAGTTCATTCAAGATGCCGCTCATGAACTTCGCAATCCGCTGGCTGCGGTGAAGGCAACAATCCAGAGCTTAAGGGTTAGAAATAATCCGTCAAAAGCAGATATAACCTCGACGCTCGACAGCGTCGAACGACAGCTCGGTCAACTGATTGCCATTAATGAAAACTTGCTGTTTCTTGGAGATCTTAAACAGCCTGATAGTCAGGATTTGACACTTAGTGATTTGTTGCGAGATGTAATCGAAGACCTACACCCAGTAGCGGAGGATAAAAATATAGAAATTAGAACCTCAATAACTGACGGAGTGATGTATAAAATATCTATCGATGATTTTGTGCAGTTGACGCGGAATTTAATCGAAAATGCTATCAAGTACAGCCCCGAAAATGCTAAGCCGATCGACGTGGTATTGACGCAAACAGCCTATAGAACGCGATTACGCATTAAAGACCACGGAGAAGGTATTCCGGAAGGTGAGAAGAAACTGATCACACAACGGTTTTATCGGGCGACTAATGTACGGGAGCAAAAAGGAAGCGGTCTGGGGATGTCGATTGTGCAGAAGATTGTCGGTATGTATGGCGGCTCACTCGACATCAAAAGCCGAGAGCCGAGCGGTACTATCGTCACAGTCAGCTTCTAGCTGGTACTATAGGTGGCAGTGCAATATCTATCGAAATCTGATTATCTAAAATATCGCGTCCATCCAGCTTACTTATGGTATCAGAAGCATCAACCACAAAAATTACCAAAATATGACGATAATCGTAAATATATGTTCGAACAGGGTGATGAGTTTGAGTCCTTGGCGATGCAGGTTATCGGTGAAGTAACGGTGATTGATGGCGACCCACTCAATATTCAACACTTAACAGAAGCGACCATTGAAGCGATTGATGGCGGTTCGAAACGCTTAGCGCAACCAGCGTTCGTAAATGACGAGCTGTTGTATTGCCGGCCAGATTTGTTAGAGAAAATTGATGACAATCAATGGCGGCTAACTGAAATTAAAAGTTCGACGTCGTTTAAGCGACAGCATCGTTACGATCTGGGCTTCCAACGGCATGTACTGACGTCGCTCGGATTTAACATCGCGAAAGTCCAGCTAATTCACGTCAATCGTGATTATGTTCGCAGTGGAGATATTGACCCCGAACGTCTGGTGGCGTCACGAGATGTGACAGAAGACGTGATGGCAATTGAAGATGAAGTCGCAAAGGAGATAGAAAAAGCACAGTCGGTGATAAAGCAGGCAGAAGTAAATGACCATCCAGCAATGGCTGGCAACCTCAATCGTTGGCTAGAAGTCTACAGGCATCTCTACCCAGACTTACCAGAAGATTCGGTGTTGAATCTGATCCAGCTAAAGCCGCAACTAGTCCGAGAGACATATCACCAGGGTATCGAATCTATGACCAAACTTGACACCGATCAGTTAACTTCTAAGCAAACCGCCCAAGTAAACGCCTGGAAAATGGATGAAATTAATATTAATCCGCAGAATGTTGCTGAGTTTTTAAATGAATTTGAATATCCGTTGTATTTTCTAGATTACGAAACATCTGCATATGTAGTGCCGATGTATGACGGTATAAAACCGTATCAACAGCTGCCATTTCAGTATAGTTTGCATAAACTGCAGAGCCCTGGTGGAGAATTAGAGCACTTTGAATATCTGCATACTGACGACTCGTTACCCGTTCAGCCATTAGTAAATAAAATGCTGTCAGAAATCGGCACTAATGGCACGGTATTGGCGTGGTTTCATAAATTTGAAATGTATTGTAACCGGATTATGGCCCAGCTTGACCCCAATCGTCACGATCAGCTCTACGCACTGAACCAGCGTATGGTGGACTTGCGTGTACCGTTTGCTCGAGGGGACTATGTTGATAAGCGATTTCAGGGCAGTTCGAGCCTGAAGAATGTGCTGCCAGTTATGTGTCCAGAGTTGAGTTATAAGGAGCTTGGTATTCAAGAGGGCGGGGCGGCGCAGCGGCTGTGGCAGCAAGTTCAATCAGGGCAGCGTGACGATCAGGCACAGCAAATCTATGCTGATCTGCTTGAATATTGTAAGCTCGACACATTCGCAATGGTGGAGATTTATCGCAAACTCAGGCGGGCTGCTGAACTAGAAGACGACCTTGTTCAAACGGGGCTTTTCTAGACACAAGTTGTTAGTCGACAAATTATTAACAGTGGTCATTTGACTTTTTTGCAACAGCGGCGTACAAAGTGAGGTATGGAGCTTTTCAGACGCGCAAACCAATTAAAGAACAAAACAGTGGCAACACTGGCCATAATTCTGATTGGTCAATACTCAATTGTTGAAGCTTCCTAACAAAACAATAACCAGAACAAAACTACCGAGGCTTCAACTAAGAAGCCTCGGTTTTGTTTAAAGAGAAAGGACAACTATGGGACGCTCTGAAACATCGAATTCACAAGATTTGGTCCAAGGATTTGATTTTCCCACTGATACTTCACACGAGGGAGAAGAGTATACAGTCGCTCAACAAGCAGCACGCTTAAAAAGCTGTGCTGTACCAGCTGAGATACGTTTCGCTGAAGAGGATAAAGCTGCATACGCTCGAGCAATGGCAGCTCGTCGTGGTGAAGTCGCAGTTAGCGCCGTACAGAAATAAATTTAAACAGAAAATCTAAAATGATGGTTTATGATGGACCTACTATGAGTTCACCAACTATATGTCACCACAAACTCACTTTTGATTCGCTAGCTGCAGCCAAAGCAGCCGCAATTAGCTTGCGTCATCAGCATGGCGAAAAACTCTATGTGTATCAGTGTCATAATTGTGGACTGTGGCATCTGAGCTCAAACTCGGACTGATCTGATAAGCAACAGGCATAATTATCTAGTAGTAAAGGAGATGTGGTGATTCGAGAACCATCGAACTTTCAGAAAATATATTTTCAATTAGCACCGTCTCCGATGGCCAGGGAGTTTCTGCGAGAGATATCCAATGAACTACAACTAGAACCTGAAGCTGTGCAGATTGTTGACCCAGACACCTGGCATCTGACGGTGATTCATATCGGAAATATTAATACTATCTGGCAACAATTAAATACTGACAACGATGAACTTACATTCAAGCGCTTTAAATCGTTGATGCAACATTGGGCGGAGCGACAGCAGCAACGGGTAGCCGGTAAGACATATCAACTCGCAGCTGATAGTGTGGATTTTTTAGGTGGTAACGCCAGTGCTTTGGTGGTTAGATTTACAGCAGACAATGAACTACTATTTGATCATCAGCAAGCCTACTCAGATTTAGTTGGAGCTTGGGCTTCGTTAGGTATTAATCAGCCGGTGATGATGTTGCGTTCATTGCCGGAACTTAAGTTCGCTCATTCGTTGACAGCGCACGTCACGCTTGCACGAGGTGTAAACGTCAATATCAGCCTGTCAGAGATTGACCAGAAAAAAGTTACATTTACTCCAATGAAGTTTTTCTATGGACTGTATGAATAGTGCTTCATAAATTTGTTAGAATATAGAATATGCAAAGGGTAAAAATTTCGAGCGTTGATGAGCTAGACGGCGGCTGGCTACTGACGGTTAAGCTGACTGACAGTGAGCATGAAGTCGGTGTCAGTCGTGACTATTATCAGCAATTGACAGATGGTGACGAACCAGTTGAGTCACTGGTCGAGCGTTCGTTTAGATTTTTGTTAGAACGTGAGCCAGCCAGCTCGATAATGAGTAGATTTGAGCTGTCAATTATCCAGAATTACTTTCCTGAATACGAATCTGAAATTAGCCTGGCATCGGATTAATGCAGTCTTTTAAAGACGCGTATACAATGCTCAATGACGAGCAACGAGCAGCTGTTGACTATATTGATGGACCTCTGTTAGTTCTGGCTGGTCCAGGCACCGGTAAGACACAACTTTTGAGTGCCAGGGTAGCGCAAATTTTGCGTGAAACGGACAGTAAACCGCAAAACATTCTAGCCCTGACGTTTACTGACAAAGCTGCACAAAACATGAAACAACGACTGCTGACAATTGTTGGTCCAGCTGGGCGCAAGGTGGTGGTTAAAACGTTTCATGGATTGGGGCTAGAGTTAATAAACATGTATCCAGAGCACTTTTGGAGTGGAGCTAATTTACAGCCTGCACCAGAAGCTGTCGAACTAGAAATAATCGAAGACGTATTAAAGCGACGGCCGTTAGATGATCATTATGCACTGAAGTTTATGGGCAAGTTCACTATGGCCGATCGTGCTCGTAAACATATTTCACAGGCAAAAAAAGCCGGCCTAACCCCAAATAAATTACGCGCAATATCCAGGCTCAATATCGCACAGCTCTCAGCGCTGCAAGATGATTGGGCTGAACTGTTGGACACCCGAATGTCGAAGAAACTGTTCGATCAGTACCAGCAATTATTCGACAATATCGAGTTTGATAACGACATAGATATTGCTCCAACACTTTCTATCACAAAAGTGCTTCATCAGTCACTAGAGCGTGCGATTGCCGAAGCACGTGAACTCGACAGCACCAAGCCGTTGACCGAATGGAAGAACGATTGGACAGAAAAGGTGAATGGCGTTCGTCAGTGGACGGACATTCGTCGCTCTGAAAGGATGCTGGCATTAGCGGATGTTTATGAAGAGTTCCAGAACACGATGCTAGCCGGTGGCTATTATGACTTTGACGACATGATCTTAGAAGTAATTACCCAACTTGAAGCTGACGATGATTTTCGGGCTGACGTTCAAGAGCGGTTTACCCATATCATGATTGATGAATTCCAAGACACCAACGACGCACAGTTTCGGTTGGCGTATTTAGTGGCGTCACATCCTGCCCAGGAGCAGCGACCAAATATCATGGCAGTCGGTGATGACGATCAGGCAATTTATCGTTTCCAGGGCGCAGAACTAAGCAACATTGATAACTTCAGCAACTCGTTTAGAAACACTACAGAAATCATGCTGACTAAAAACTACCGCTCACACCAGTCTGTGATTGACGCATCACTTAAAACTGCCGAGTTAATAGAGCATCGTCTAGTCGATTTACGACCAAAGCTAACAAAGAATATTACCCAAGCTGCAGATGTTAGCAAAGATGAAATTGTACACAAAATGTACTCAAGCGAAGCTGAGCAATTAACTGAGGTGGCAGCACTAGCTAAGGAGGCTTTTGATGCTGAAAAAAGGGTCGCTGTACTGTCTCGTTCGCATGCACCGTTGGAGCAGTTGGCTGGTATTTTTCATCAGCAAGGAGCGCCAGTGCGCTACTCACAGCGCAATGACGTTTTGCGGATGCCTGCGATTGAAATCACTAGCACAATTGCTCGCTGTGTAGTGGCAATCGGCGACTTCATGCCGCAGCATGTCAATGAATCAGTAGCGGATATTTTAGGGCATCCGATGTTTTCGGTTAACTCAAAACAACTTTGGCAATTTGGTGTTGATTGCCGTAAGCAGCGCATATCTGACTGGTTAGCTGCAGCCGAGCTGTCAGACACTGAAGATATATCTAGAGTTGCGACATGGTTACGAGATCTTGCAACCGAGGCCACTCATCAGCCAGCGGCAGTGATGATTGAGTACATTTTGGGCTTGCGTGAGCTGAATGGGTTTACCTCACCGCTAAAAACTTACTATTTAGACGAAGGCTCCAATGCTTATCTAGAGACACTGTCAGCTGTGCAGAAATTACGAAGTCTCGTTGCGGAATTTCGGGCTGATATGCGGCCGCAACTTAATGATTTTGTGCGGTTTATTGATATGAACCGTGAGCATCAAGTCCAGATTACTGATGAGTCGGCGTTTGTCAGCAGTGATCGAGCGATTGAGCTGCTGAGTGTACACAGCGCGAAAGGGCTAGAGTTTGATGATGTTTTTGTAATCGATGCGACTGATAATACTTGGAGTCCCGGTGGTGCACGGTTTCGACCTCCAGCGAACATGGAGGCCATGCGACCGCACGGGGATGATGACGATGACTATGCACGACTAATGTTCGTAGCGATGACCAGAGCGCGTTCCCGATTGACAATAACCAGCTATCAGCTCGATGAACATGGTAAAGAAGTGTTGCCGACGCCATTAATTTCACATTTGCCGGTTGAGCAGATTTCTGACAGTTCAAAAGACTTAATTACTGCAGCAGAAAATATACTACGTTGGCCGTCATCACCGGTGCGCGACCAAGGTCAATTGTTAGCGCCAATTCTAGAGTCGTACTCTTTGCCCGTGACACATCTACTGAATTTTATAGATATCACCAGTGGGGGACCTCTAGAATTTGTCGAACGTAACTTGTTGCGTTTGCCGACTGTTAAGACTGCGCATATGGCGTACGGAACGGCAATCCACGCTGCGCTTGAACAGGCACAGCGTGATGTTAATGCAAACAAATTAGATGTAGATAAAGCTATTAAGACGTTTAGTGAATCATTACGCGGAGAACAACTGCCAGTCCACGATGAAAAGAGATATTTAGACAAAGGACAAAAGCTACTTTCGGAACTGTTAATAAGCGGCCGACTCCAACTAACTGTTGGAACGCAGCCTGAGCGAACTGTCCGCGACATTACACTCGAAAATGGTGCAGTTTTACAGGGCAAGCTTGATGCAGTTAATAGTAGTGACGACAGGCTGCAAATCACAGACTATAAAACTGGTAGAGGACTGCGCACGCTCGACACGTACAGCCAACGAGATGGACTCAAGGCATTAAAACATCAATTACAGTTGACTTTCTATGTGTTGCTGGCTGGCCAGTCAAACATGGCTAGCGCCCAGCAGGAAGCAGTCGGTGAGATGGTCTATGTCGAGTCAGAGGATGATAAGCAGTTTAGAGTTGAGCACTCACCAGACAAGGAAGAGTTAGAAAGACTCCAGCGGCTGATCGGTGCAGTGTGGAGTAGAATTCATAGCCAGGATTGGCCTGATATAAGTAGCTATGAAGAGTCTCGGGCTGGAGTCGAGAAGTTTATAGACGATTTAATTAATGAAAACCTATAGTCTAAAGACCAGTGACGGGGCAGTTGAGATCCAGTTGCGGAAGCATCATTTATCAAAACAGATGCGACTGAGTGTACGGCGTGGCCGGGTATTAGTGACGCTGCCAAAGCGTTACCCGTATAAAGCCGCCGAGCAATTCGCTCGTTCGAAACAAGATTGGATTATTCAACAACTTGAATCGTCACAGCCACTGACTAAACCCACAAAGACGCAACGGCGGCAGGCTGCTGCGGTTGCGAAAGAGCTGGTAAAATATTGGAGTCAAAAAATGGAAGTTGATTACACCCGGGTCTCTATCCGTAACCAGTCAACCCGTTGGGGTAGCTGCAGTACCAGTGGCACACTTAGTTTCAATTGGCGGATTATACTGCTGCCGGCAGAGCTGCAGACGTATTTAGCGATTCATGAGTTGGCGCATGTACGACACCCTAATCATTCAAAAAAATTTTGGCAGCTGGTGAAGCGATTTAACGATAACTATACGACACACCGGCAACAATTGCGCCAGATTGATTTAGCATCGTTAGAGAGGTAGGCTTAGGTTATGGATCAAGATGGTGTAAAAGTAGTAACAATCGGAGGTGGGACTGGTAGCTTTACGATACTTACTGGTATGAAAAAATACATCAATCAGCTTAGCGCAATAGTGAGTATGGTTGATGACGGTGGATCTACTGGAGATCTGAGAGATGAATTTGGTGTGCTGCCTCCAGGTGACGTGCGTCAATGTCTGGTGGCATTGTCTAGCTCAACAGATGTGGTTCGTGAATTATTTAATTATAGATTTGAACAGGATAAGAGTCTAGGTGGCCATTCATTTGGTAATTTATTTATTAGTGCACTCGAAAAAGTAACTGGAAGTTTTTCTGATGCAGTAGAAACTGCCGGTGATGTGCTAGCCATTCAGGGCCAAGTGCTACCGGCCACTCTTAGCGATGTTCGATTGCAATATGAAGATGATGCTGGCAATGTAATCACCGGTGAACACGTAATAGGGGACACGGATCTACTTAAGGGAGTCGATAAGCCCAATGTTACATTTGATCAACCTGCACTTATAAACCCACATGCTCGCAAGGCGATATTGTCTGCAGATTTTGTCGTACTTTGCCCAGGTTCACTATATGGATCGTTGATGCCAGCCTTGATGATAGACGGGATGCTTGAAGCATTAAATAGCGCCAAGGGTGAAATTATCTATGTCGCAAACCTAACATCTGGCAGCGATACTGACGGGTATTACCTGGAGGATTTTATTAGTGAGTTGGAGCGTGCAACGGGAGGTGCGTTTATAGATACTATTTTATTTAACAATCAAATGCCTTCCTCGAAAATGTTGGAGAGGTACAGGCAGGATAGCCAGGAGCCCCTAGAAATAAAAGACAGAGCTAGTATCAAACAAAACTTGGTTGAGCGAGAGCTATCTGTGGCGGGCGATGATGAAGAGTCGATAAAGTATTTCCGGCATGACGCCGATAAAGTGGCGCGGCAACTAATGAGGCTTTACTTCTCATGACTCAGTTTGTCGTTGTTGATTTTGATAGAACGCTATTTAACAATCATGAGTTCTTTTCTGACTTCAGCACAGTATTGGCGAGTTACTACAATATTGATGGTCAAGAGTTACACCAAATTGCCCACAAACATGATGTAGTTCGGACTCAGGCTACAGGGATATTCTCTGCATTTGACGAAATTCGTGAACATAATCCTGATGTAGAAATCGAACATTTAAAACAAACAGCTCGCAACGAATTAATGGGAAGAAGTTATTTATTCGTTGATTCGCTACCATTTATTAATACACTAAATACTGCAGGCATTGAATTTTTGATAATGACCGTCGGCACCGATGAGTACCAAGGTTTTAAAACAGAGTTTGCACCAGAGTTGAATGCATATACGGTTCAGATTACCCAAGGAAGGAAGTCTGATGAGATTGAACAAATTGCAGAACAGAAGGGTGTCGAGCCCAAAAACATTACTCTAATCGATGATCGTGGAGATACATTTGATCAGAAACTACGAGATATGGGCGTACGTGGGGTGCGACTACGACGAGTCGATAGCCAATACAGTGATATTCAATCGCCTGGTTGGGTCAAAGAAATATCTAGTCTCGGCGAATTTGAGATATGATGGTATAATATATATAAATGAGTGAAACTAAAATGGCAACCGAAATACTTACTCTTGATAACCCGGAATATGTTGTTTTTGATTTCGACCGAACACTGTTTGACGTCGATGCGTTTTGGGGAAAATTTCTAGAAGTCGCTGATGAAGAGCTTGGGGTCGACCCATTATTACTCGATACCACCCATAAAGCAGAACGCGAGGCAGATGAGGTGTATGATGCATTCGAAGAAATTGAAGAAATATTGGGAAGAGAACTAGGTAATGAAGATTACTCCTCAATTCATAACGGGCTTATAAGCCATGCTGCTGATTTTATAATTGAAGGTTCAGTCGAAGCTTTTAATAATGCTCATGCCACAGCCAAAGTGTTTGTACTTACTGTAGGCAATGAACGATTTCAAGAATTTAAATTTGGACTAATTGAGCATGTTTTAGGCAGTCAACCCGATGATTTTACTTGTATGGAAGGCTCGAAGGCTGAATACATTGACCAAATAGCAAAAGAATTTGGAGCTGATTTCAACAAAATTGCTTATATTGATGACAGGTCTTCACATATAGATTGCGCGGCAGATCTTGTTGATAAGGGGTTAATTGCGATTTGGTTTGACAGTCCTGCTGCCAGAAAAAACCGGATCGAGCCTCAACCTGAATCTGGTCTTCAGGTGAGCAGTCTTGATAATATTATATTTTTTGAAGAGCCATTTAGTGTCTAGTAATCTTAAAACTGCAATTATTCCTGCTGCGGGGTATGGAACTAGAATGTTGCCAGTTACAAAGGTGATTTCAAAAGAGATGTTGCCAGTTGGTAATAAGCCAATTATCGATTACGTAGTGGATGATTTGATTGCAGCTGGTATCGAGCGAATTGTAATCGTGGTTAAACCGGATGAGAAGCAAATCAAAGATTATTACTCTGAAGAGTCTGAGCTCAAAGACTATCTCGATCGGCAAGGAAAACCTGAAAAGTATGAATCAGTTGAGTCACTTCCTGGTAAAGCTGAGTTTGTGTTTGCTTATCAGCAGCCAGACGACCCTTACGGAACAACAATCCCTTTGTTAAAAGCACTAGAAGTAGTCGGTGATGATGAGCCGATAATATTTGTCTATGGAGATGCGATGCCGTGGAAGCCGGGTGGAAAATCATTGTTGAAGCCGTATATCAAAGCCTGGGAGAAATCTGGTGCAGTCGGAGCGATGCTAGGACTAGAAGTTCCAAAAGACCAGGTCAGTGCATTCGGTGTGGTAGAAACAGACGCAAACGACAATTTTGTGCAGATTGTGGAAAAGCCTGCACCAGAAGACGCTCCATCAAACATTATTAACATTGGAGGGCTGATATTACCGACCGGTGTTCACGCAATAGCAGAACAGACGCAGGTGGATGAGGGTAGTGGAGAGTACTATATAACTGATGTAGTAAACCAGCTAGTTGAAGATGGTGTTTATGTGCATGCGCTTGATCAGTCTACCCATTTCTTAGATGTAGGTACGCCAGCCAGTTTTGCGCGATCGAACCGTATTGTTGCCGAAGCTGACCTCTAGTAAATAGCTATTATTGTGGATAAGTTGTGGTCTCGTGCTTAATTTGTGGGTATTTGTGGGTTGCAGTGGGTAGAAGTGGGTGGTACACTAAACGCAGTGGCAAATCGAGAAAAGCAAAAATATATCTCGAAAAACAAAAACCACAAACAAAAATAAAATGTCAGCAATAGATTCATTCGAACGTCGCTTAGACGACAAGAACCGCCTCACTATTCCGGCGGAACTTCGTCAAGAGCTTGACGACGGTGAAATCGTATTGACCAGAGGATTCGGCGACTACATACATATGTATTCGACTGATATCTGGGACAGCGAAGTCGAGCCAGCACTACAAGGTGCAATTCTCGATGAAACAGTTGCTGATTTAAACGTGCGCTTTCGACGAGGAAAGAGCACAGCCAAACTAGATAGCAAGCAAGGAAGAGTCACGATTGATCAATCGCTGCTCGACTACGCCGGCATTGACCGCGAGGTTATTGCTGTACGAGCTGGAAAGTATTGGCGAATCATGTCCCCCGAAGCCGCAGAATCTATGTAGAACTGTGTCTTAAGACAAGGACAACCGTACTTTAACAATTTGAGTCAACTACCGAGATTATCTATCTGGTAGTCAGTAAGTGGCCGAGGGCAAACCACTCACAAAAACCCTAGTACTTTCTCCAAAAATTGGAAACCTCCCAAACTCCACCTCACACATAAGTCTCTCGTGCCTATGGATCATAAGTAAGCTTTTTAAGCTTCAAAAAATTCTGTAGGCCACATTTGTCCGCGCGTCGTCGCGGGCAAGCAACAAAAACAAAAACATACGTTAAAACAAAAAACTGGCTGCTGGTTAGATGTTCTTAGGCACATCTCCACATTTTTAGACATGAGACTGTAAAAATGTGGAGACGAATACACCTCACACACCAGTTTTAGCAGATACTGCTATGCAGTATCTGAATCCAACCAAGGGTGAATCATATCTTGATTTAACTGCTGGTTTTGGTGGTCATGCGGCGAGAATTCTCGACGTTACTGACAATTACCAAGACAGCGTGTTAGTCGATCGTGACCAGTCAGCCGTTAACTATGTTCGTAACCGTTTTTCCGAGCACAACGAACTGACAATCATGCATTTAGATATGCTTCATGCAGCTCAGCAATTTATGTCAGATTTACGAAAATTCGACATGATATTGATTGATGCCGGCGTTTCATCGCCACAATTGGATATCGCTGAACGCGGTTTTAGTTTCATGCGTAATGGTCCACTCGATATGAGGATGGATCAGAGCCAGGAGCTAAGCGCTGCCGATATTGTAAATGGTTGCTCGACGCAGCAGCTGGATAGCATATTCAGTCGCTACGGTGAGGAGCCACAGTCGGCACGTATAGCTGGGGCTATCGTCTCTGCAAGACCAATTAACTCGACGCATGAGCTGGCGCAGTTGGTGAAGGACACTGTTCACCCTAAAAGGGCGCATGGTAAAACCCACCCAGCAACGCAAGTGTTTCAGGCGCTGAGAATTGAGGTCAACGCCGAGCTCGAACAACTCGAGCAGGTAACTGAGCTCATCCCTGATCTGTTAACTCCAGGCGGTCGGGTGGTGTTTATCAGTTTTCACAGTCTTGAAGATCGGATATTCAAGCAGCTGATAAAAAAACATGCTGGAGGCAGATTGGATTCAACTCTGAAAGACTTAACGAACGGTCCAATTACAGACTCAATTAGTTCTAATCCGCGTGCCCGAAGTGCTAAGCTTCGAGCCGCCGTGAAAATAAAAACAAAAAGGAGAGATCATGCCGATTCAGGTTAAGGATCACTCAAAAACAGAGCAGGTAGAAGTCCACGTTCGCTAAGCGAATAGGGCAATACTTACTCAATATTAGTGGTGGGCTGCTATGTAGTCCACCACTAAAAAACAAAAACAAAAATATAACAAAGGAATATTAATGACCCGATACTCATCGCGAGATATGTCTAGGTCAAAACCATTGCCAAACGTCAAGAGAATGTCGAGAAATTCAAATGCGACTGCATATTCTCGTCAGTTACGAATTGGTCCAGTGTCTAATGTCTTGTTGGTTGGATTAATCATAACTATTATGGGACTGATGTACTTGGTCCAGATTACAAAAACCAGCGTTTATGGTTTTGAGCTTGGCGAGCTACGCAGTACACAAACAGAGCTTTCCCAGCGCAATCAAGCGCTTGAAGTGGAAGCGGCGCGGCTGCAGTCGTTATCGCGTACAGAAGATAGCGATATTAGAGACGAGTTGGTGCCACAGACAGATGTCAGCTATCTAAGTAATTAAGGTAACATATGAGAGATTCGCAGTCGGTAACATCTCGATTTCAATGGGTGCGAATCAGCCTTTTAGTTATTGGCGTTGTTATTTTTGTCAGATTATTTTATATACAAATTATCCAACATGATTTTTACGTGGCAAAGGCTGAGCGAGCTCATCAACAAAAACTCGTAATCGAAGCACAACGAGGTCAAATTTATACCGAAAACAGCAACGGAGAACTTGAACCACTTGCAATTAATCAGACATTGAAGAGGGTTGTGGCTGATCCGCGATTTGTAGGCAATCCAGAACTGAGCGCAGAAATGATTGCAGAAGTAACAGATCAAAATCCAAAAAAATACCAAAAGATATTACGTCGAGACAGTAATTATGAGGTGATAGAGCCGGGCTTGACGATTGATCAAGGAAATAAAATCAAGAAACTCAATCTAAAAGGAGTTTTTCTGCAAGACGTTACTGAACGTGTTTATCCTGAGAAACGACTAGCGAGCCATGTGCTAGGTTTTGTGAATACTGACGGGGAAGGGCAGTATGGTATCGAACAGGGTTTTAATGAGCAGTTGTCGGGCGTTGATGGACTACTTAGTGGCGCATTTGATGCCCGTGGTGTGCCGATTGCTACTAGTGAAAACATCTCTACTGCTCCAGTGAACGGCGACGACGTGGTGCTTACGATTGATCGGAATGTACAACGCATGGTTGAGCGCGCGCTGGCAGCAGGAGTGGATGAATATCAGGCTAGGAGTGCTAGTGCTGTAGTTATGGATCCAAACACCGGACAAATCATAGCGATGGCAAACTACCCAGACTATGAACCGGTAAATTATGCAGAAACTGAAGATATAAGTGTATTTACTAATCATTCGATATCATCGCCGTATGAATCAGGCTCAGTCTTCAAGCCGTTAGCGATGGCTTTTGGCTTAGATTCTGGTGCTGTGACTCCTGATACAACGTACTATGATACGAGCTCTGTACGGGTTGATGATTTTACGATTCGTAACGCCGGTGCGATAGTCAGTAAAACTCGCAACATGACAGAGGTAATTACTAAGTCTGTTAACACTGGTATGGTATATGTTCTTAAAAGTCTTGATGGGGACGACTCGTCAATCAGCGCTGCAGACAAACAAAAGCTGTATGAATTTTATTCCGGAAAATTACGCTTGAACCAGTTAACTGGAATTGAACTCGCTGGTGAATCGATTGGCATCCTTACAAAACCCGATCAATCTAGTGACGCTCGCTATGCCAATATGATGTTTGGTCAGGGCGTCAGCACAACATTACTGCAGACTTTAGCCGCAGAAGCTGCAATCATTAACGGAGGGACCTATTATCAGCCGACTATCATAAAGAAGACGATCAGTGAGGACGGTAGTGTAACTGAGCGCAAACAAACAGTCCTTGAAGAGCAAGTTATTTCTGAGTCTGCTTCTAGTGAAATTCGAGTAATGATGGAAACAGTAGTAAGTGATGGTGGTGGAGTGTGGGCTAGAAGAAGTGGGTATACAATTGGCGGAAAGACAGGCAGCGCACAGATTGCAGACACAGAGTCGGGGGGTTACATTGAAGACGCAGAGATTGGTTCTTTCGTTGGCTTTGGAGCGAATGATAGGCCTGCCTACATTGCAATGGTGAGTATTGAACAGCCACAGCGAACGCTGACTCCATTTGCCGGTTCAGGTGCAGCAGCGCCAATATTTTCTGATATATCAAATTGGTTAATCGACTACTACGGTTACCAACCAAGTTAGGTTAAAATATATGTTAATGGATCAAATTTTTCAGCTACTATCTAAAGACATCGCCTCAGTTGCGTTATTATCAGTTGCAGGATTTGGTTTAGCGATGGTGTTGACTCCGTTATATACCACGTTGGCTTATCGTTATCAGTGGTGGAAGCGACCCAGAAAAGATGCAATCACTGGAGAAAAAGCCGTAGAATTTGATCGTCTTCATAGTGCAAAACATAAGCGTCATATCCCAACTATGGCGGGGGTAATAGTGGTAGTCGCAGTCAGCCTTGTAACTGTAGTATTAAACTACTCAACACGTCAGACTTTGCTGCCGTTGATGGCGCTGGTTGGTGGTGGTGCAGTAGGACTGATAGATGATGTGATTAATCTGCTGTCTCCGAAAGGACTGACAGGTCTGCGTTCACAGGTTAAGTTTTTACTGATATCGCTTGTCGCGGCCATAGGAGGTTTCTATATGGTCACCAAGCTTGGCTATGACAGTATTTATGTGCCATTTCTATCTGACACAATCACAATAGGTACGATTTCTGTATTTGCTCTGTTTACGTTTATAGTCGTAGCATCTGCAAACGCAGTCAACATGACTGATGGACTTGATGGGTTAGCAGGAGGGTTGTTGATCAGCGCATTTACTGCATATACCTTGATTGCAACATTGCAGGGCAACATCGGCATTGCTGGCTTTTGTGCGACAATGGTAGGCTCTTTGATGGCATATACATGGTTCAATATTTTTCCTGCACGATTTTTTATGGGTGATGTTGGCTCTTTCGCGATGGGCGCCTCGCTCGGGGTGGTAGCAATGTTAACTGACACATTATTCTTACTGCCGGTAATTGCAGGCGTGTTCGTTATAGAAGCTGGCTCGTCTTTAGTGCAAATTATGTCAAAAAAGTTGTTTAACAAAAAAGTCTTTCGGATTGCACCAATTCATCATCATTTCGAAGCACTTGGGTGGCCTGAAACTAAAGTCACAATGAGGTTTTGGATTATCGGGCAAGTATTTGCGATCTTCGGTGTAGTTCTAGCTATACTGGGCGGAATTCAGTGAACAGCCCTAGGGCGCGAAGACCGCAGCGTGACAATGGTTTAATAGCCGCAATTGGGTTGTTAATATTTGTTGGCATGATTGTGATTTATACAATCAGTCCTGCTCTTAATTATGGAAATATTGATAATAGCGATCCAAATTATTTCGTGTATCGGCATGTTTTAAATTTATTCCTTGGGGGCATCGCTTTTTATTTTGGCAGTAAACTTCCTATCGAATGGTGGAAGAAAATGTTGCCGGTGATGGTCGGTGTTGTTGTGGTGTCCACTGTGTTGTTACTGTTTCCCCAGACCAGCATAACCGCCGGTGGAGCGACTCGTTGGGTTAATCTTGGATTTTTCTCGTTTCAACCATCAGAGGTGATTAAGTTGACTGCACTTGTGTACACAGCATTCTTTTTGAGTAATCGCTCTGACGATGAGTTAAATTCTTCACTGTCAGGATTAATGCCGATTGGCGTGTTGTTGTTAGTCGCTGGATTGCTTGTTGTAGTTTTGCAACGGGATTTGTCGACAATGATTGTGATAACGCTGATGGTAAGTGGAATGCTTTATTTCAGAGGAGTGTCAACAAAGCTTTTGGCTATAGTTTCAGGCGTATTGCTATTGCTTGGAGTACTGGCGGTGGTGCTATTTCCATATAGAACAAGTCGATTCACGGCATTCGTAAACGCTGGTGAATGTGATGGGCAAAGTGAATGCTACCAATTAGACCAGTCTCTCACCGCGATTGGCTCAGGGGGTGCGTTTGGAGTTGGCATTGGGCGCAGCGAGCAGGTCTACGGTTACCTTCCAGAAGCAGAGAATGATTCGGTTTTTGCAATCTATGGTGAAATCTTTGGCTTTACAGGAACAGTAGCGTTAGTGGCGTTGTTCGGCTACCTGTTGTGGCGGTTATTGGTTATAGCCGAGAATCAACAGTCAATAACAGGCAGACTTTTTGCTGCAGGAATTACTATTTGGCTGGCATCGCATGTTCTGATTAATGTTGGAGCAATGACAGGGTTGATGCCGCTTACTGGAATAACATTGCCGTTTTTAAGCTACGGCGGAAGCTCATTGATTATGATACTCTGCGTGCTTGGTATTGCCTATCAGTTATCAAGCTCTGCTAACACACGGAGTCTACGATGAAGGTGATGTTGAGTGGCGGCGGTACTGGTGGGCACACGATGCCACTTATTGCTGTAGCAGATGCGCTGAAGAAGACTAATCCCTTTGTAGAATTAGTCGCTGTCGGCGAGAAGAAAGCAGGCGCTACGCCACTTCGAGACGATATCGAAACGCACTATATTTATAGTGGAAAATATCGACGCTACTACGGTGAATCGCTGATTAGTCGTCTTAACGATTGGCAGACTCTGGCGTTGAATGTCCGTGATATTTTCAAGGTAGTAGCTGGGTTCTTTCAGTCAATAGCGCTACTTAGAAGGCACCAGCCGGATATAATTGTGATCAAGGGTGGTTATGTTAGCCTCCCGTTAGGTTTTGCCGCACAACTTCTAGGGATTGACTACATAACACATGACTCTGATACTGTGCCAGGCTTAACGAATCGGTTGCTAGCAAAAGACGCCATCAAGAATTTAGTAGCATTTCCAGTTGAACATTATTCATATCAACGCAATAAAGTGCTGCAATCCGGGCTGCCTATTCGGGCTTTATTTGATGGTGTCACTAGGTCAAATGCGCGCGAGCAACTAGAGATTAGCCCCGAACAAAAACGGATTGTAATTATCGGCGGCAGCCTCGGTGCACAGAAACTAAACCTTGCAGTAGCCCAGATATCTCACCAATTAGGTGAGTTGTCATCAGTGCTGCATATTACCGGACGGGGTGACCAGTATCAGCAAACAGAGGCAAGCTACACACCGCATCCTAATTATGAACTGACAGATTTTGTGTACGAGGATGTTGCTCAACAGCTTGCCGCTGCTGACGTTGTTGTCACTCGAGCCGGCGCGACGACATTGGCGGAGCTATCTGCTGTTGGGGCGTGTTCAATTGTGGTACCGCACCCATTACTCACAGACGCACATCAGTTAAAAAACGCCGAAGCTGTCAACAGTTACGACGCCGGCATAATCATTCAGCAAGACATGTTGGTGTCAGACCCAAAACTTTTGCTCGCTACTGTTGATGAGCTGTTGAATGACAGCAAACGACGGGCTTGGTTGGGTGAAAATCTAGGGCGAATGTTCCGGTCTAATGCGGCGGAGAATGTCGCCAAGGTGGTTGCTGATGTCGTTGATTCGTAAACTACGGTATTTATTAAAAAATCGAACAGGTCGCCAGGGGAGGGCGCTTGACTCGCGGCGTACTCACCGACCTACTGGATCAAATCAGCTGCCACGACACACAAACACTGCAGGACGCAAATCAAAAAACCACACAAGAACTGTAGCCAGCAAACATGCAGGGGTAGTTCGGCGATTAGGAGCAATAGTGTTTGTAGTAGGTTTGATTTCCTGGACTGCACTGTTTGGCTGGGTTGGTGATGTGAAAACCGATAATCAAGACCTTGTAGAACAAGTAAATGAACGACTTGAACAGACGTCACGATTGAAGTGGTTGTCAGGAGCTGTCAATCTAGAAGATGTTCTATTGAGCGCTAATCCACAGTATGATGATATATCCGTCTCGCAACCGTTATTCAGCAGAACGCTAACTGTTAGCGGTCGGTTGAAAGAACCGACGTTGCAGTGGAGGTCTGGTGGTAGAACGATAAGCCTATCGAATGATGGAGTTGCTATTGAGCGCATAGAGACGCCCTTAAGCGAAGTGCCGCTCATTAGTGATGAGACCAATCTGAACTATCAACCAGGTGACAGAGTGGCTTCTCCTGAGCTAGTTGCATTCTTAGCCGCCCTTAGTAGCTACGACGACGACCCACTAGAGCTTTCTGCAATTACTCTCAGTAATAGTAGGGCTGTCCGTGTGTCATTGCGTAACTATGATTTTCGCTTACTCTTGGCAACAGACATAGACCCGGGGGCGCAATTAGAAAGTGTGATACAACTCTTAGAGCAGGGGAGTGTTCCCTTACGGTATGTAGATTCGACTGTAGCTGGCAGGTTGTTTTGGCGATAAATAACAACGATGAACTTGATTAATAAATAAATTGCAATTTACACAACAGGGCAACAAAGCACTCGCCTGTCCTGCAAGTGTTCGCTTTTTGTTCAAGCTATTTCTACCAGTAAACTATTAGAAAAAACATACCAAGGATGTAAAACTAGCAAAGTGTCAAATAACAGGGCAGGATAGAGTAAAAGCGGGGAGCAACAAAAAAACATACTAAGAGCGTGAAATAACATAATGTCAAATAATGCTGTGGAAAAGTCAAATAATCAACAAAAATTTCTATATATCAAGAGAACTGCTTCAACCAACAACTCTCTGCTATATGTATAAACTGTAATAGATAAGGCTAAACGATCGCAGTGTCTGAGTATACAGCGATGCCAATACTACCCTGCGATAGGAGTATCTATCATTACTGGCTCTGGATAGGTATGCGTCGTAAAATATACATTGTACGACGTAAGCAATTAATAATCTCGCTGGGTGTTACATCGTTTAACGTAAGCTCTTTATCACAAATTATATCCGGTACTGCTGCTATTAGCTATAAATCCCCCGTTTTAGCTAGCATCATTCACATTTATGTTTTTGTGGTTGTGTTTATGAATCATACCGCGATTGTTCGCTCAATTTTGCTACCGTAAAGATACAGTCTGATTTTCCTGGATTTGGTCGTTACTCGGTGAATCATCTTTTTTGTCACGCTTGGCCACTTCTTGATTTTGCTGAGATTTTTTTGACGTAGAGTGTGTTCGCTTTTTGTTCTGATTATGGTGTTGGCGTTGTTTCTTTGATTTGAACGCTGCTGCTTCAGCGATGTCGTCTTCTATGACATGTTTAGGCTGTGTGTACTTTTGCCGTGATAGTTCTACTATACGTGGCGTATGGTTGGCTTGTGTCGGTGGAATTGTCAGTGTGGTTGCAGAAAATGGGTGCGCCCTCTCGCCATGAATAGACAGGCTGCCGACAAAATGCCGATTAGTCATGTTTAACAGATCTGACGACTCAAATTGTGGCTCAACATACTTTTCTAACAGCCGGGCGTCGTCAGCCCCTACTCTGAAGCTAACCAGGCTCCCTACGTTGCCGAAAATGGCGTCAGCGACCTCTGGGACCATCTGGGAGGTGTATTGGTTGGCGACAGTTAGGTTGAGACCGTATTTACGAGCTTCACTGAGAATAACGGCAAATGAATCGGTGGCAAAGTTCTGGAACTCGTCAACGTATAGATAAAACGGTCGACGCTGTTCCATTGGGATGTCGGCTCGTGACATGGCGGCTAGCTGAATTTTTGTCACCAGCAGTGATCCGAGCACTGCTGCATTATCTTCCCCTACCAGGCCGCGAGATAGGTTAACTATTAGGATGTGACCGTCGTCCATAATCCGTCGGATATTGAAACTGCTCTTTGATTGACCAACGATATTTCTCACTAGTGGGTTGGCTGTAAAGGCTCCGACTTTGTTTAGAACTGGGGCGACTGCCTCTGTTTGGAATTTCATGTCCCAGCTACCGAACTCTGCTACCCAGAACTGTCTGACCACAGGGTCTTTGACATGTGATATTACGTCATTACGGAAGTCTTTTTCAGTAAGCATGCGAGTAATGTCAATCATGGTGCTGTCTGGGTAGTCAAGTAGCGCCAGAATCGTATAGCGCAAGATGTATTCAAGTCGTGGGCCCCAGGAGTCAAACATACGTTTTAGTACGCCAACCAGCTCTGATGCGACATGGTTTTTTAGATTCTCATCGAACACTTCAAGTGGATTGAATGCCATTGGAAATTCTGTGTCAGCTGGATTGAAGTACACGACTTGATCGAGCCGGTGCTCAGGGATGTAGCTAAGAATTGCCTGTGCGTAGTCGCCGTGAGGATCAATAACAGCGAATCCTTTATTGTGATACACATCGCTCATTGTAAGAAGTTGCAATAAACCTGACTTACCAGTCCCAGTCTGACCAATGATATAGACGTGTCGGCCTCGATCAGTGCGGTTGAGTCCAAACTGAAGTCGATCACCGCGGAAGTTCGTAGCACCAAACAGGCTCAGACTTGTTTCTGGTGAATTGGCTAACGTTGGAAGGTTCGACGGTGGTTCTGCAACTCGAGTATGAGCCCAGAGGATGTTTGGTGTTTCAACATTTGTATGTGGTAGGTGCCAGATACTTGCTAACTCTTCAGTGTTGAGCGTGAAGCCACCTTTGTGCATGTATCGTGAATGAAATAGTTTCTGATCTTCGATATCAAAGCTGGTATTTTTGAGTTGGAAACCGTTGAGATTAGTGCTGTTGAACTGCTTTAGTGAGCCCACCAGGGCCTGTAGTCGTACCTTGGCCGTCTGCTGGTCGTTACCAATATATGCAATACGAATTCGTACACGGTAACCGAGCTTGCGTGATTTTTCTTCTATGGCAGTTATCTGCGAGCGTTGTCGTTCGCTGAGTTCTGGCGCTGCAGTGTCGATTGCTTCTGGTGGCTTGAATAATGCCGAGATTATCTGCCCTCCAAATTGAAAAATACTGCCGAGCATTCCGCCGAATTTACCACTAAAGCCACCACCACCCTTTTTGATTGAGCTAATTTTTCGAGCGCCCTGCTGGTGCCAGCTGTCATCAATTGGCTGCGCCATAATCTGTATCCATATCTGTTCGTTTTTGTTTTCTAGTTTGGCTAAGGTCGCGGTCAGTCCGGCTAGAGGGTCGACCTCGAATGACGGAAACGTTCTAATTGGTACGGTATCATCTGCTGTTAACGTAATCTCGCCACTGTGAAAAAATGGCTGTTCGATTTTTTGGCGGGCGTAATCTTCATCGAGCTCCTCGATCTGCACCTCAGGGTATTGGGCATAAATCTGCCCTTCGACAAAGTTAACCAGGTGTTTCGGCGTCCAGACGTAGAAACGAATTCGTTGATCGATTGCAGCAATTTCAAAACTTATGTGTTCCTGGATTGCACCTTCCTTCAGTAGTTCTTTTCGTGGTCTTAGGATTCCATGCAGACTAGAGAATAATTGTTCGGCAGCGAGTTCCTTTTTTTCGTTTGTACGTGGAATCTCTAGTAGCAGTAACTGGTGCTCTGTATTCTTTGCCCATTCGAGTCGTCGGTAGTTTTGCCACGCCAGGTACCCGAACCAGCCGCCAATTGGCAGCCAAAGCCACCACGTACTGATAATTGCACCGAATAATGCGAATAAAAACTGAATCAAGTTGCCACTTTCTAAGCGTATGCGCTATTTAAAGTGTACTATATCTGGCGCCCGCTCGTTAAGCGTTGTTTGCTTGGTCGTCGTTGGATTGAGTGAGTGCGTAGGTTGCTTTGGCGACCCGTTCGAATTGCGGCTTACTCTGAAGATTGAGGATAATAGTGGTTTCTTTAACATGTCGCTGCTTCAACACTCGTTTGACGATTTCGTCACGGTGGAGCGGTTCACCCTCTTTAGACAGTACGTCATCGATCGCATCTGCTACGGTGCCTTTTTTGAAGCCCCATTCTTTGAGCGCATAGATGCCGCGACCAATTAGGATAAAGCGTTTGTCTTTGATTAGTTCGTTGTGAATTGCCTGTTGAGTGACGTCGCTACGCTTGAGGTCGCTCTCTTGAATAGTGGTGGCGATATCTGAAAAATGCATTGGCTCGCCACTATCGCGCAGTACAACATAGATTTTGTCACGGATATTTTTAGGGTTTACCTCTGGCCATTTTATGAAGCCCCACATGCCACGAAGACTGGTCAGGTGTTTAGATAGGTAGGCGTAAGCTTTAGTGTGTAGTGCTTCGTCGTGATCAGTTTCAGCGTGAATGTCTTCAATCTTTTTTGGTTCACCAATTTTCTTGACAGTTTTTACTAGCTTCTCAACTTCCTCTTTGACTGACTTTGCGTCGTGGTGCTTCGCAATAGTGACACCGTGATGGAACTTGTCATTCTCATCGATCACGACTAGCTTTGGCGTCAAACTTGCTAGTAAGTGTACGTGAGCTTGGGTGCGATTGTCGTCAACGTCAGTTAGGTGTTTTGTAAGATGTTCAATTCGAGCGGCACGACCGACCGATTCGAGCTTTTCTAAAAAAGTGGCCTCTACATCTGACAGGTGTGGTAGCTGATCGGCACCAGCTTTGAGTTTATTCAGCGTAGCTTTCTCAAGCTGCCGGACACGCTCACGAGTGATACCAAGAAGTTCACCGATCTGCTCTAATGTTTCTTTTCGGTCATATAGCCCAAAGCGTCGTGCGATAATCTCGCGCTCACGCTCTTGCTCAATTGTCGCCAGTACATCTTTGACGATATCTTCAATATTTGTAACTAGTGGGGTTGCGGAATTAGATTGTGCCATAGCTCCTCAAACGGTTATTAGATATATTAAAATACAAATTTGCATACGGGTCAATACTTTTGATTGATTATATTTATTATAGCACTAATTGGAAAGTAAACCAATATTCACGCGTTATGTATTGTATGGCTACTTTTTTGAGCGTTTCTTGCGACGGTTTTTTCCAGATTTCTTATCTTTTATCAGCTGTTTGGCGTCATCTTCAGTCAGTTTTTCTGGATTTTTATCTTTAGGGATTTTTGCATTTACTTTGCCGTTTGTGACGTACGGTCCGTAACGACCGTCTTTTATCTGTAGGCCGTCTCCAAAATCTTGAACTAACTGCTTAGCTAGTTCTTTTTTCTTCTCGGTGATAAATTTACGTGCTTCTTTTTCGTTGATAGCGTGCGGATCTCCATCTTCACCAATCGACACGAACATTTTTCCGACTTTTACATAAGGCCCGTATCGTCCGACATTTGCAGTAATCTCTTCTCCGTCTTCGGTTTTACCGACAACTCTCGGTAGTTCAAATGCTTTTAGTGCTTCTTGCATGGTCACTTTCTCGATCGTGGTGCTGTCTGGTAATGGAGCGAACTCTGGTTTTTCGTCGTCTTCAGCGTCACCGTGTTGCAACATTGGTCCATAGCGACCTAGGCGTGCGAACACAGGCTTGCCGCTATCTGGATGGTTGCCGATTTTGCGTGCCTGGGACGCTTCTTTTTTGGATACATTTTGAGCTTCTTCGACAGAGTCGTGGAAATGGGGGTAAAAGTCTTTTAATACTTTTTGCCACTCTATGTCTCCAACTGCGACTTTGTCGAATTTGTTTTCCAGTTCTGCGGTAAAGTCATAATCCATAACCTTGGTAAAATGTTTGGCTAGAAAGTCGGTTACGATAATCGCCACACTTGTTGGCAGCAACTTGCCGCGATCGGCACCAATCATTTTGGCGAATGTTTCTTCAATTACCGCTCCGTCTTTAACAATTAGCTTGGTTAGCTCTGTCTCGTCGCCATCGATGTCTCCCTTTTCGACGTAACCGCGGTCTTGGATTGTAGAAATTGTAGGAGCGTATGTACTTGGTCGGCCGATCTCAAGCTCTTCGAGTTGTCGGACAAGACTAGCTTCGGTGTAGCGGGCTGGGCCACGGCTGAGTCGTTGCTCGGCTTCCATCGATACTAATTTGAGTTCGTCGCCTTCGCTCAAGCTTGGCAGCACGACGTCGTCTGGTTTCCCAGCAAGCTTCATCCAACCCTCAAATGTTACAACTTCACCTTTAGCGCGCAGCTCATAGTCGTCTTTGAGCGGAACCGTTATGGTTGTCTTCTTCACTTTTGCGGGCGCCATTTGTGAAGCCAAGGTGCGGACTCGTATGAGGTCATACAACTTCTTTTGTGGGCTGTCAGCGCCAGCGCTTGCTTTAGACAAATCAGTTGGGCGAATTGCTTCGTGAGCTTCCTGAGAATTCTTTGATTTGCTCTTGTAGGTTCTAAATTGGTGGTAATCATCACCAAACTGTTTTTTTATAACGCTCGTAGCTTGGGCGAGAGCTTGTTTGGATAGGCTGAGCGAGTCAGTACGCATATATGTGATATCACCACTCTCATATAGCCGCTGAGCTAGCATCATCGTCCGCTTTGGTGAGTAGCCGAGTGTGTTTGATGCGGTTTGTTGCAGGCTAGATGTCGTAAACGGTGCGCTTGGATTGCGCTTGCCGGGTTTTTGCTCGATGGCGCTGATTGATAGCGCATTATTGAGTGAGTAATCCAATAAGTCTTTTGCGACTGACTGTTCTTTGGGGTCCTTGTTGACTTTGGCTTCGAGCTTAGCATCATCGGCTGCTAGATTTGCTGTAATACGAAAACTCGACTCAGGTTCAAATGCATCCAGTTTGCGCTCTCGATCAACAATTAGTTTAACTGCCACAGACTGGACACGGCCAGCACTTAAACCGGGCTGGACTTTGCGCCATAGTAGCGGGCTGAGTTCGTAACCTACGACGCGGTCGAGCACACGGCGAGCCTGTTGGGCGTCAACGAGGTCTTGATTTATTTCTCGTGGGTTTTTAATTGCTGATTCGACAGCTGATTTGGTGATTTCATTAAAGGTAATTCGCCGCGAGTTTTTGTCGGTCAGTTTCAGAGCTTTGTGCAGGTGCCAGGCGATTGCCTCTCCTTCACGGTCGCTATCAGATGCAAGCCAGACTAAATCAGCTGATTTCATTGCTTTGCGCAGCTCAGCTACACGCTTTTTCTTGTCGCTGGTTACAACATAGGTAGGTTCGAAGTTGTTGTCTATATCAACTGACATGTCTTTTTTTGGCAAATCTCGAATATGCCCAAAACTTGAGAGCACTTTGTAGTCTTTACCTAAATACTTCTCAATTGTTTTAGCCTTTGAGGGACTTTCGACGATAACGAGATTGTTTGCCATATCGAACTGAACTCTACGGTAGGCACTCGGCCTCGTCAAGTGAGAATTGTGCGGTAGTTACTTAGCAGACCAGAGGTCACCGCCGTGTGCCAAAATCATGTCATTAAGCTCAAGCATGGTGATTGCGCTTAAGTTTGAGCGAACGGATGATTTGTTCGCCACTGGCTTGCCGCCGTCCATTAGTAGCTGGTGAATGTCTCGCTGTGTGCCGTCGTTATATGTATAGCGCCTAGATATAGACTCAGGCGTGATTAGTTCTAGAATTACTGCCATGTCTGATGGGTCAGACATGCAATGCACCCAGCCTGAATTAACTGACTAGTGCCCTTACTGGTTGCGAAGTGATTGGCCTCTGGGTAGCGCGATGAGTTCTCCGCCCCGTTCAAGTGCGTGGCAAGCGGTTGACAGTGTTCTACTGCGCTGCCCGGCTTCGATTACAATTTCAACGTTAACTAGTCCTGAGGCCAGACGATTGCGGTAGTTAGGGCATCATCGACTGGTACTTTACCTCTTACATAAAGCTATCACGGTGAATCAGGAGTGTTTATTAAGCGACTAGGAAAATCGGGATCATCAGAGTTAATTTTAGATATTACATCATTTTTCACACAAAAAGCTTGACAATTATGCAAATAGTTGTTAAATTAAACAACTGAAGCAGTTTTCTGCTTAGTACATAACAATTTTATGTTAGGTTGCCTGCGAGTATGCGGTGGTATCTACCCTCCACTATCGCAATTCTGCTCGTTGGCTTCCTAACCCCTTCAATTATACCATTCAATTTGTGCAGTAGCTTAATTGCTACGAGTTCGCTCGGCAGTCTTTAAACCAAAGATGATCGCTTGCGCAGGGTGTGGATTGAAGGGTGGAATGAGCCACAGTGGTGCCCACCCCCGCTGTGGCTCTTTTTATTTCCTAGTATTTTATTGCTGATAGCTAGTTGTTTCAAAATTACTAAGCTGGCTGGCTAGCATGTTGTTTGATGAAGCAATCAGTTCGTCTAGTTGTTGCTCTTCGTCGGGTGCGAACTTTGCCAACACGAAATCTGCTGGTTCTGGGATTCCGCGTGGTTGACGGTCGATACCGATGCGCATTCGCCAGAAGTCTGAGCCGATGTGATCGATGACTGAATTCAGCCCGTTGTGGCTGCCGCCACTACCGCCCTGTTTGGTCTTGACGTTACCGAATAGAATATCCAGTTCGTCGTATACAACCATGATGCCTTCTGGTTTTATTTTGTAAAAATGCGCCACCTTTTGCACTGCTTGACCAGAGCTGTTCATCATTGTCGTTGGCTTTACAAATAACACGTCCTCGCCGTCAATGGTAGCCTTTGCGACCATAGCTTCTAACTTAGGTTTCGCACTGAGCTCGACGTCATGTTTATGAGCGAATGAATCAAGAGCGACCCAGCCAATATTGTGGCGGGTTTCGGCGTATTTTGCGCCGACATTACCGAGCCCAACTAGCATTTTCATTTGCTGTCGTCTCCTTTAAATTCAACTTTTATCGGCGTGCCACTGAGATCCCAATTGTCGCGAAGCGCTTTGTCGATGAACCGGCGGTAGGAAAAATGAACTCCGTCCAGATTGCGGCCATGGATCGCCAGGGTTGGAGGATACGTGCCGGTTTGTGTCATATATTTCAGTTTTGGATAGACACCGTGAGCGGATGGAGGATGCTGGCTGACCAGTGTCTTAAGTAGTCGGTTTAGTTCGCTCGTTTTCATTTCTTGTCCGCGACGCTTGTGGATATCGGTGATGAGTTCAAATAGATTGTTGACGTTGTTGCCGGTTTCCCCGCTAAGAAAGATTAATGGTGCCCACCAGGCGTGCTGAAAATTATTGGCTAGGCGAAGCGCAGTTTTATCCTGAGTTTTTTCGTCTTTTTCGATGGTGTCCCATTTGGTGACGGCCATGACCAGGCCCTTGTAGCTATCGGTAATCATGCCGGCCAGTCGTTTATCGCTTTGAACATTCAGTTCGTTTGCATCCATCACTAGCAAACAAATGTCTGCCATGTCGATAGCTTGCAGCGTGCGCATGACACTGAACTGTTCGACACCTGATTCGACTTTGCCTGGTTTACGCACCCCGGCGGTGTCAAGGAAAGTGATTGTTTGACCGTGGTACTTTATGTCAATCGAATTTATGTCGCGGGTGGTACCTGCGACGTCGCCAACAATAGCCTGCTGCTTCTGGGCAATCGAATTGAATAGCGTAGATTTACCAGCGTTAGGTCGACCAATCAGCGCGACACGGATACTGTCATCGTCGGTGTTTGCGTTGGCTTTTGGAGTGTTTTGGACGATGAATTCCTCAAGTGCGTCCATGCCTTGGCCGTGGGTTGCAGAGATAGTGAATATCGTCCGCAGTGGAGTTTGCTGCCAATGGGAGGTGTCTAGCTCGTGAGCTTGGTCGATTTTGTTGACTATCAAAGCAACTGGCTGGCCAGTCTTGAGTGCGGTCTTCATTACGCGCAAATCTTCTTCGGTAACAGTAGTTGCAGCTTCGACTACCACCAAAATAAGCGCTGAGTTTTGAGCGGCTTCATGTATCTGGTCCTGGATCGACAGTTCAAATTCGTCCTCTGGCGATTTTAGACCGGCAGTATCTACTATTCGTAGGTGGTGGTCTGCAAGTTTTATTTGCGCCGTCACGTTGTCGCGGGTAGTGCCAGATTCATTAGCTACAATCGCCTGTCGTCGCCCGACGAGTCGATTAAACAGACTACTTTTGCCGACGTTGGTTCGGCCAACGATTGCCACTTGGGGTAATGTATTCATTGACACCAGTATAACTAACAGTTGCCGCCAGCCGAACTATTTCTACGTTATATCAGTCGTGCGATACTCTCCGGAAGGTATATCATCAAGTGAATATGGTCCATGTGAGGTGCGTTTGAGCGATACAACTTCGTAGCCTAGCAATCCGAATGTGCGTCTGATTTGCCGATTGCGGCCTTCATGCAGTGCGACATGAACTATACTTCCTACAACTTCTATTTGGTCGAATTTGCTGAGGCCATCGTCAAGCTCTACGCCAAGGTCTGATAGTTGTTTTAGGTGTTTGGTGGCTAGCTTCTTATTGAGCATAACCTCATATGTACGCATAACCTCGAACTTTGGGTGAGTGAGATGCTGGATGAGTTGTCCGTCGTTGGTCATGATTACTAGTCCTTTACTGTCTGCATCAAGTCTTCCGGCGTAGCTGAGGTGCTGTAGGCTTGTTGGAAGTAATTCATAGATAGTCGGTTTGTCGTCTTGACTCTGTTTTGAGCAGACGTACGACATTGGTTTATTAACAAGCACTAAGATCTTCTTTTTCGTATGTATTAGATTGCCATCAACCGCGATAGTCTCAGAACCATCAACCTGTTGAGCAATTGTGGCGGTTTCATCATTGACGGCCACTCTACCTTCCTCGATAGCTCTATCGGCCTTACGTCGAGATAGTTTGGTGGATGATGCTAGCCACTTCGAGAGGCGCATATATGTACTACAGAGCTATATCGTGCGGGTTAGTGTCAGAGTCAGATGCTGTTTGCGGTTTAATGAGTGGATTAGGCTCTTGTGCAGCTGCGGAGCTACTATCTCCACCATTTGGCTGAATTGTGTCACCTGGCTGATTGTAGGCAGATTGGTTGTCAGTGTTTGAGGGGCTTGGTGCAGTTTGAGGCTGTGAAGGCTGAGGGCTTGAAGATGACTGGGGTTTTTGCGGTGAAGCTGGTTGTTGAGGTGTAGTTTTCTGGTTCGTGTCGGGTTGTGTTGTTTGCGACGCAGGCGGTGCTGCTTCTGGTTGGTCGATGTCAGGGGTTGCTGTTTTCGGGGGTGGTGTAACTGTAGTGCGTTTATTTTTGTCAGTTGAACCAAGTTTTGGTGCGGTTTGGCTGTTGTTCTGACTGAAGTCGGTAGCAGTCGACTCGTTAGTGCTCAGACGGCTAGACGACAGGCTTCGTTTTTCGGGTTCAATTTTGGAATCAGTATTGGCTGGAGTTTTTGTTGAATTTGTTGGTCCTGGAGTGGTCGGCGGTGCCGATGTCGATTGTTGGTCTGACTGTTTAGGTTCAGAATTATTGTCGGGAGTGTTAGTTTGATCTTTACTTTCGTTTGCAAGCTCGTTAGTTATTGCGTCAATCTCTGAATTTAGGTCGTCTTCTACGGGATCACCACTCGGTTGTGTAGCCACAGAAGGCTCCGATAGTGGTTTCGTTGCAAATTCGCTAACTTGTTGATTGACTTCTAGATTTTCTTGTTCGGACGATTCTGCTAAGTTTTTAATTGCTTCACGAGCAGAGTCTAAGTCTGGATCAGAAGGTTTTGGCTTTGGAGTCGGTGGTTGTTTCTGGATATCGTCGAGAGTTTTCTCTGGTCGTGGTGCAGGTGGTGCTGTCGGTTTTGGTGATTCCTGTGGAGGGTTTGATGGGACTTTAACTTGTGGTTGTTCTGGGGTACTTGAGGCTGTGGTGTCGGTTTGCAGCGACTTCAGTGGTTGATTTGGCGTGGTTGGTGTTACTGATTGGGGCACAGAGTCTGGAGTCGGAGCTGAGTTGTCGGTAGTATCTGTTTGGTCGTTGTCCACGTCGCTTGCAGTGGTTGTCTTGGGTCGCGACGGACCATCGGACATTGGTGGTGGTTGGGTCAACGGGCTATCGCTTTGTTGATCGTCATCAGTAGCTTGCGTTTGGTCGATCGTGGCAGGGGTTGGTTGCGGCTGTGTCGGTGGACTCGGCGGTTGCTGGGGGTTAGCAGTATTTGGTTGCGGCTGTGTCGGTGGAATCGGCGGCACCGGTTGTGCCTGTTCGGTTTGCGGCTGGTCCTGTTGTGTATTGTCTGGTGCCGCTGAGGTCTGGGTGTCTACATCATCAACAGGTAGATTTGGTACATTCATCGTTGGTGCTTGAGGAGCCTGAGACTTTGATTGTGATTGTGATGGTGTTTGCTCTAGTAGTTCACGTACATTTTCGATAATGTCGGGTACTGTCACTTGTGATTTAACCAGATATCGATCAGCGCCAAGCCTCTCTCCGCGTTGTTTGTCGCTTTGTTGGGACAGAGCCGTCATCATCATGATATGGGCGCCTTTTGTTTCTGGAGTTGAGCGTAAAATATCTAACACATCAAAACCAGATATTTTCGGCATCATAACGTCGAGGATGATTAGGTCGGGCTTTTCTTTGACTGCAGTAGCTAGAGCTTCTTCTCCATCAGCAGCGCTGACGACTTCGTAGTCTTCCGCTTGGAGTGAATCCGTGTATATTTCTCGAAGACTGTTGTCGTCTTCTACTACCATTACTTTTGCCATGTTACATCCATTCTACCAAACTGGTTGTGCTTTTGTGAACCGCTTATCATAGTGTTTGTTCAACCTGAAGTGGTGCGGCTGTTACAGCTTCGTCTTTACGGAGTTCTTCAGCCTGTTCCTTACTGAGTCGTGGCAGGTTAATATAGAACGTACTACCTTTGCCAACTTCACTTTCGACCCAAATTCGTCCCTTGTACATCTCGACAATGTTACGACTAATAAACAGTCCAAGCCCGGTACCACCGATGGTTCGTGTAGCGGTATTGTCGACGCGGTAGAATTTCTGGAACAAATGGTCGATGTCATCCTCAGGGATGCCGTAGCCAGTGTCAGCTACAGTAATCTGTACTGACTCTTGGTTTGCTCGAAGTCCGATGGTAATCTGACCTTCTTCGGTAAATTTAATGGCGTTGGTAATCAAATTGGTGATAACTTCACGCATGCGTTCTGGGTCAATATGGACGTAGTGAAGTGGAGCGATATTCTGGACACGAATCTTTGTTTGGTCGTCGGGCGCCGTGGTGTAAACCATCTTTAGGCCCTTCTCTTCAGCACTAAAACGTAAATCATCAGTAGCCTTCTTTAGTAGATCGTTGAGCTCTACAACTTCTGGGTTGTTTGTTAATCGGCCATCTTCACTCTTGGCAGCAGTTAACAAGTCTTTAAACAATTGTCCGAGATGTTGAGTAGATTCGTGAGCTTTCTCGAGGTAACTACGGGCTTTACTGTCGATAGTTGACACATTGGTGTTAAGTGCTAGCGCCAGATAGCCCTCGATTGCAGCTACTGGTGTACGCATTTCGTGAGATGCGGTTGAAATGAACTCGGCTCGCTGTCGTTCCTGTTTACGCTGATCGGTTACATCACGGAAAACCGCGACTGCGCCCTGCACTTCTTCTTTGATGACAATTGGTGAGACAGTAATTGTAAGCTCAACACGCTTGTTGGTCTGGGTCGAGAGCATGGCATCTTCAAGGATGATGTTCTGTTGGTCAGAAATAGCTTTAACAAAAGGATGTTCGTCGCTTTCAAGCTCTCGCTCCTCTTCTTCGTCGGTCTTGATCAGACGTAGCACTGATGTGATATCGACGTTTAAAGAATCTTCCTGTTCCCAGCTGGTGATCTTGCTAGCAGCGGGATTAATTAGTTGAATCTTGCCATATACATCAGTTGCGATTACGCCCTCACCAATGGCATTAAATAAGATTTCTGAACGAAGCTGTTCGGTTTGGAGTTTGGTTGCTAGACTGCTGACTCGCTTGTCCTCGTCGCCTTCAAAGTGACCTCTCCACAATATGTATCCGGCAATTATCGCTGCTAGGTTGGCGGCAATCAACACCAGTCCGCGACTAGTTGATGCGCTGGTTTCGGCAATACCTAACAACTCGAGTGCAATCGATGCGTTGGCACCAAATGCAAATAATATTGCGACCACTAGGCCAAACATTCCAGATACAAAACCGAGCAGTATAGTCAGCGGATAGAATATTGACCCAAGCGTTCCACTGTACACAATAAGACTGCCTATACCGGTAATTGCTACAAAATAGCTGATTAATGCTGAAGACATAGCTGATTTCTTAGCGACGAATGGTGCTACCGCTAGTGATGTAATGACACCGAAGCAGATTAGAGCAATTGTGACGGGGTTAAAGCCAAAATCTGTTGCTAGTGTTGCTTCGTTATATCTCAACCAGCCGTAGGAGCCCAACATTAATAGCTGTCCCACCCCCAGGACATAGTTTAATCGTCGATACCAGCTGTTTGGTAATGTCTGCATATTGTTACTAACATCTATTATGCTTGAGCTTGGCAACGAAATCCACCCGTAGCCTGATTCTTGAAGTTATCAGATTGCGAAAATGAACTCTACGGTTATAATATGTGCAGTGATTTGGCCCCATCGTCTAGTGGCCTAGGACATCAGGTTCTCATCCTGAAAACCGGGGTTCGACTCCCCGTGGGGTCACCATAGAAGACTTTTCTGACACAGAGAGGTCTTTTTTATTGGGTATGTATCTGTAAAGTGGGCTAATTTTCTCGGTTCCAAACTGCATGGTTGCCATGTCAAAGGTTGCACCCTCTGGGAACAGCATAGTTTGGAACCTTACTCGCAGGTCGTAATCTGCGTCTATCCATTGTTTGTCAATATCGTGCATATGATTTATTGCGTATGTAATCTTGGCTTCCTGTACGGTCTGTTGGTCTTCTAACTCACCTAACTTGTCCTTAGCGTCCAGCTTACGACTATCTAATCGCTCTATTAGTTCTGATAGCTCTTGCTTACGCTGGTTATCTTTTTCTAGCAACCTGTCTTCAATAGCGTTTAGGCGAGTGTTGGCAATATCATCTAATACCTCACGCTGTGCTTTTACTTGGTCGTTTATGCGTCCATTTTCTTTGGCAGCTTGGCGTATTAAAATCTCTTTGTAACCTCGTAGGAAGCCCTCTGTGGGCTGTACGTTGCGTAACATATCTATCCACGCTTGGTGTGATTCACCAATGCCAAGTGAGCGTTTAGTGACCGTCTTAGGACACTTAGGTCTGTAACAGTGGTACCGTGGAGAACTAGACTTTTTACCACCCGACAAAGGAGCAGAGCCGTACAGGGGTAGCTTGCAACCAGTACAAAGTAATACTTCTTTTAGGGGGTATGCTGGATTATGTTTTGAGTAAGTTTCTTTAACTTTAGATTTTCTGCTGATTAGTTTTTGATTGTGCCAATACAGCTCACGGCTTATAAGAGCTTCGTGTTTTCCGTCAACCAGCTCATAGTTTGTGAACTTATCGTGAACGTATCCAGCGTACTCTGGTCGCTCCACAATCTGAAATACGCCGTTTTTACCAATCAGCTTTGGCGGTACTCTTGTGCCGTCTCTTTTAGTATATGGCTTCGTCTTAATGCCTAGCTCAAGTGCGTATTTATGAAGCTGCATACGGTTAATGTCACCCTCGCCAAAACGCTCTAGTAACTTCTTAACGAGCGGAGCAGTTGCGTCAGGCTTGATAGTTGGACGGGGCTTGCCGACGTCATTCATTATTGTATGTTTTTCGTAACCAAGTAATGGTCCGTGTTGCCAGTAGCCTTGCATAGCCAGCGAACGCATATTATCGGTAGTAGTGGAACCTTTAATCTCATTGTCTAATTGACCATTTAGTACAATTACGCCTTCAAGGTAACGACCAATAGGCGTATCATCAACCATGGGTTCGCTTGCCGACCTTATTCCTATACCTTTACCCGCTAGTACGCCCTTAACCTGTGAGTAGTAGGACATAGCGTCTCTGGAGCCACGATTGAGTTTATATACCAAAACCAAGTCAATCTTTTTGGCATTTTTTACCGCAAGTTTCAGTAAGTTTTGCAGTTCAGTACGTTCGGCATTTTTGCCTGAACGGGCTTCATCAAAGAACCAGTCAGTAATTATTATATGATTGTCGTCGGCATATTTTTGTATTACTTTGCGCTGTGTTTCTGGGCTTTCGCCATCAATCTGCTTCCTGTCGGAAATCCTGATGTAGGCTAGTGCATAGCGTGTAACTTGGTCGCTTGTATCCATATTTTAATTCTACTCTACCTGCTAGATTTTTGGAACCATATTTTGATTCAACATCATACTGCTACTCTCGGTCAGGGTCATTATAAGTAGTTCTATTTGGTCATCAGACATGCTACTTCCGTCTGAACCTAAAAGTTTACGCATTTCTTTCACGCTTATTATTAGTTGTGGAGTCACTTGTGTCCTCTCGGACCAACCAAAGATTGTTAGAGCCTTCAGTGACAAGACACTCTAGCGAAGAAGTATATTAGTATTGGTTTGTATGCCCTAGAATCCAAAAAGGGTTAAATCCCAGTGGCAAACATCCTCTTCGCAAAAAGAAGGTTTGTCAGGACTTAACCCTTGATTACACACCAACGAGTGATGTGCAAGCAACGTTTTTGGACCACGTTGATTGTACTTATCATTATACAGGAACCGTTAGCATTATGCAAGACATTTATTGCATAATTAGTTTTTATTTGTAACGAAAAGTCCACTACAAATCCACTGCTGATTGCTTTGACGGTACTATTTCTACTAACAGCTTAGAAGTATTGAAAAGTCCGTTTTCGCTATCTTCTGACGCATAATTCCTCTCTTGTTGGTCTGCAAGCCAGCATACGGCTTGTACGTTGCCTTCAAGAGCCTTTTTGAGCATAGCAAATACGATTGATTGGGCGTAACTTGTTGTCTTTCCGTTTGCTAAATCTGCAATATTGCTACTGGTAAGTAATTGCTCATTTGCGTCTTGTTCCAGTAAATTACGAACAATCGTAGACACGTTTTTACTGCCAATTTTTCTGCCAGCAGGATTGCCCGATTGCCCTTGCTTCCACGACTTTAGATTTGGGTAGTTTTTGTTATTCATCACTACTTCTATTTTAGCGATAATAGCTCCGTGAGAGATTTAGTAATGGTTGTTTATCTATCACGACTAGCCAGCAAGCCAAATGACCACATCACAAATTGCTAACAGCATTTGCAAGTGTTGTGTATAATAACAGCAAATGATTCTACTTTATATTGTTCTCTTTATACTGGTTGCTGTAATTGCAATGGTTTTCTCTTATTATGTAGGTCTTAGAGCAGTAGGTATTAAGGCGAGTTTATCTAATGCGTTTAAGCTGACAATAGTTCTCTTGGTCTTACAAGCATTAGCTACGCTACTAAGTTACCTACTTGGCGACAACCCTATTACTGTTATTGTTTGGCTCGGCTGGCTCGTAGGAGCGTTCATAGCTTGGCATAAGTTATTAAATCGCTATTATCGTGTAGGTATCGGCAAAAGTCTTGGAGCGTATATTATTGCTGGAATTATAGCTACGATTCTTTCAGTTGTTGTTGCTATTGGAGCGATTGGTTTTGTCCAATCATTCAAAATTGACGGCAATGTCATGAATCCTACGCTACGAAATGGCGACACTGTACTAACCTATAAGAAAGGTAAAAAATTAGAGGTCAATAAGGTAGTAATCTACAACTATAAAATGAATGAGAAGAGCGGTAAGACAATAGGGCGTATTTTGTATACTCCTGGTCAAACTGTTTCGGTTAAGACAAATTATGTAGATGTAAACGGTGCGTTTGCACAGCCTTCTGACTACACCCTAAAAGACGGCGAATACTACATAGTCGGGGACAACAAAGAAATTAGTATACCTAGAATTATTAAAGCCGAAAGTATTGTTGGAGTTGTCGGACCTACGATAATAAAAGCAAAGTAGAGCTTAGGTTCCTAACTGCACAGGGATAGGTAACGACCACTGTACTCCCTTGAATAACTCTACCCAACGCAATATCTCTTCACAGATAAGGTTCCAGTTCGCTTCTATCAGGGTCACCAAAAATAGAACCGAGCCATGTGCTCGGTTTTGTTTTTGGTTATTCTCCGCTGTGAATTGAGCTACTGTATTCTGAAAACTGGTGCGAGACATGCCAGTTGGCATGTCGGATCGTCGGAAGCCCGGCGTGACGACCATCACCGGAGTTGAGATGGGGTCGAGAAATTTACCGACAGGCAAATATTCGTGACCGACTCCGCTTAGGGTTACCAAATAAAGCTCCATTTGAAATTGATGAAGTCTTTCTTATGTCTTATAAATTTTATTAAAAATAATCTACGATATAATAATAGCCATGAATAGTCACCAAAATAGAAAATTTCATATTGAGTCTGCTTCCAAGAAAGAAAAAGCAATCTTGGACAAAATAATCTATGCCATCGGAGTGCTGTTTCCTTTACTAACCATCCCCCAAATTATAGAGATCTAGGTCAATTAAAGCGCAGCAGATGCCTCGCTATTTACGTGGTCAGGTTATTGGTTCTTGTCGTTCCTCTATACACTTTGGGTCATAGCCGGTTGTTGATGTTCTAGGCAGCGCAGTTCTACATATGAGCGGAAAATTTCTGCTGCTCGTCGGTCTCTAACTCTGAATTTAAAATCTCCTAATCGTGTGTGCAGAATTAATGTGCCAGACCAGGCAATCCACTCTACGCTTAAGCCTGCTACAGCGAAATAAGAGATGTCTTCGGATTTGACGAATAGCGGCTTGGTGTCGAGGAAAATGATGCGTCGGTCGGTCGCAGCAAGCATGGCATGGCCAGAGCTGCTGCGGCCTTGAACAATGCCTCCAAGTTCCTCGTCTGGGTGGATGAGTTGGGGTAGATATTTTACTTCTGATCTTCTAAACCCAAAGCTACTGATTCCGAGCTCACGAATGCGTTCGAGGGTTCGTATGTAGTGCTTTTTAGAGTAAGGAACAACTTTAGGTGTCGTGCCATCTACGCTGTAGTTGTGTATATGTGGTGAATTGATACCGAAAGCATTCATAACTTCCACCTCCTAATTACACATTACATTTTAGTCTACCTCCTATAAAGAAACTGTATGTAGAGTGTCGACATACCATTAAGCATGAGACATTAAACGTAACCCTTTTGACTAAAATATCATGTAGTGTAATCATATGTACATGAGTTTGAATGGGTTGTTTCTACCAGGCTTTATTACAGGAACAGAGGTCACTGAACCAGTTGGCGAGTCATTGGAGAAGTATGGGTTTGCAGATCAAGTTGTGATTGGTCCTTCGCTAGTTGATGCATTGGCCGACCCGGAGACGCTCGCACGAATGATGCAGAATAAGAAAGTCGCTGGCCACTCAGGTGCACAGGTCGCAATAGCAGCCGCATTTAGAAAATTTCCTGATAAGGCTCCACTAGAAATAGTTGCGTTTAATCCGCCCGAGCCAACGCCAATGACTCGTTTAGTAGTATCTGCACTTCGAATAGTGCAATCAGATGCTAGAATACTAGCTGGCAGAGAGGCTGTTCGCGTCAAACTGGGTGAGATTTTCAGGGATAGAACTAGTCAGCTTCTCGGAAATATTGCCGCTAACAGCGTTTTAGCGCGAGAGATATCGCAGTTTTCAACGAAAGATTTTCTACGACAGCTCAAACAGGACAAGCAAATTACTGGCGCTATAGTGTCTGCTGATAGAGACGAATTCTTCGAAAACTCTTATTGCTGCCATGATGTCACTGCCGCAAATCCAGTAATAGAGGAGATTATTGGCGGCCACAATCTGGTTATCTACAACCCTGACGCGGTCTTAGGTCAATTGGTAGATTTCCCAAGTTTTGGCAGAGCTGCTTAGCGTTCTACTGTCGAATCCAAAGTTTTTCGATATCTGGGTCGCAGATTCCGCTAATTGCATCAACAATCACTATCTGTTGCATCCGTACGTCACTAGCAAGGGCTGAACCTTTAACTTTGATAACCAACGTCTCTTGTTTTACCTGCGTTGCGCGCACGCCGTCAGGGAAGATGCGATCGATCTCCTTCTGAATCAACTCTAGTTCACTTTGTTTGTCGGCGATGTCCAGTTTGGCGGCTTTGTTTTGGAGTAAGTCATCGATTGAATCCACTATGCCTCCAAGATCTTAGCTACATAGTCGACGAGTTTACTGGGCACTATGTTGGCTTTAATCAAATATCCATCCACCAGTGTTTCAAGCTGGTTACGAGAATGATCATCCTGCATGTAATTGGTCATAACTACGACTTTCGTAGAATCGAGCAAGCCTTTGTCGCGCAGCTCGTTGACGATTTCTATGCCGGTTTTTTCTGGTAGAAAGATGTCGAGTAGGATTAAGTCATAATCACCTGATTCAATCATTTCAGTAGCAGTGGCGCCAGTTGCACAGTTGTCGACCTGGTAACCGGCGTCAATTAAAGACTGAGTGTACATTTCGCTAATGAAGTGGTCGTCTTCGACTGAGAGAATTTTAGCGCTCACTCTTACCTCCTGTAAAGCGAATGATTTTGGATCCAGCCATGTTGCTGGGAATCTGTTTTGTTTGATAATTCATCTACTCGATCAGCTGGTGGCAGGCTAAAACCAAATGTGCTGCCCTGCCCTTCACTGCTCTTTGCCCAGATTTGACCGTGGTGCTGATCGACAATTGCTTTAGATAAGTATAACCCAATACCGCTGCCACCGACATTATCTTTGCTGCGGTGTGATCGATAATATTTGGTAAAGAGTTTGTTGACTAGGTTGGCTGGAATCCCGATTCCGTAGTCGGTGACAGTAGTTTCAATCCAGCCATTACTGTCGAGACGGCTAGCGATATCAATCTGAGTTGAAATCTTTGAATATTTGATCGCGTTGTCGACAAGGTTAGTGATTACTTCAGAAATCGCTGCTTGATCGACCAGCACTTTCGGTAGGTCTTCAGTGATTGACAGCGTGAGTTGTTTGCCATACGTTTCTGCCCGCAGCTGCAGCGTGGTAGTGGTTTCCTGCAATATTGGAGCCCAATCCTGGCGGGTTGTGTGGAGACTTAATTCGCCTTTGTCGACCCGAGAGACATTTAGCGTATTTGAGATAAAGTCGTTTAGTTGATCTGCAGATACCTTTAGCTTATCGATGTAGATTTGCTCTTGAGGGGTGAATTTCTCGCGTAGTTTTGTCTCGAATACATCGAGGTAACCGCGAATAACGGTGATTGGTGCGCGTAGTTCGTGGGCTGCCATTGCAGCAAAATCAACCTTCATTTCATCAGCCTGATGTTGCTCAGTGACGTCTACCAACATCAGCACTGTCTCGAGATCATCTCTTTGATTGCGCGTGAAGCTAGCGTGGACTTCAAACACGTATTGCTGGCGATCTTGATTAACGTAGCGAGCGTCAGGCCACGATTTGGTGGCAGTAACTACTGTATTGCGAGTCTCTTCCAGCCATTTCGTCAAAAACTGCTGTCGATCAACGTTAATTGGCAGCATTTCTTTAAGTAATTCGCCTGTTAATGAGTCTACTCCGAGTAGTTCACGGGCCGCATTATTGCTGATGATAATTCGTGATTGATTGTCGAGCCCGATCACGGGCTGAGCTAGTTGTTCGATGGCGTCAGTGGCAATCTGAGCGCGCGCTGAAGTTATATTCGTCGACTGTTCGACGCGTTGTACAAACTGACTGAGGGTCTGCATTGTTGATTTCACGAGATCGTGTCCGTAACGGTGATCTGGGATTGCACCCTCTTCTAGCGGCTGATCACTTGCAATGTGCGAAATGAATCGTGACAAGTAAATAAGTGGACGCGCAATATACCACTCAAACACAAACGCTAGCCCAATAACTCCGAATGCGGTTAGTGCACCAGTAACGACTGCCTGAGTGGGACCAGTTAGATTAAATATATCGATACTTAACCACTGACTCAGCCAGGCGACACCGACGACCGCCGCGCCAAACAAAATCAGCATGTAGCCAGTTTTATAGCGAAGTTTAGCTTGCTCAGTCATAGTTCAGTGGTTGGTTTGTCGGTTGGACGGCAATCCACATCGATCCTTTTTTGATTGCTACTTCTTCACCACCCTTTTTAAACGTATATTGCCCGTCTTTCTCGCGACTCCATGACACCTCCAATGCTTTTCCGTTTTGGAAAATAACTGCATCACCGTTGCCGACACTGTCAGGATCAGCGTAGGTTGTACCGCCATACGTGTCAGTTCCGAATGACGTTCTAATAACTACCACCGTATCCACGGCAATCTGTTGATTGTTGTCGGCGTCTTTGTGGGCTTCACCGGCCAATGAACGTTTATAGGTCTTAGGTCCACTGCTGTAGGTCCAGGTAGTATTATAACTGTCACTAGAGAACGGAATTGATAATGATGTTGCGTTTTGTGTGTCAGTCATCTGTGTTTTGACTGCGTCCGCAGTAGCTCGCTCAATCGAGCTGACATCGCTGGTAGTCATGCCAATGGATTTTGCGGCGTCACGTAAGCGATCAAATGAAGTGTAGGTGTTGTGCGGTGGCAGACGAGAGCCGACTCGGGTGTATGTTTGACGACCGAATCGGAATTCATCGAGGTCGCGACCTTTGAGTCGAGTTTTGGCTTGGTCAAGTGCTTTCGGGCTGCCACCGACGTGTGCAACAGCAGCGTCAAACGGAATTGCCCAGTCGATAAAGTACGGCCTCAGGCTACGAACCGGCCCGATATTTTCTGGCGTTTTATCATGAAATAGGGCCAAATAGCGGGTAATACCGCCTTCTGCAATCGTTTCGAATACCACATCGGCCGAGCTTAAGCCTGCTTGCGGCCTAGCACCAACACTGTTACTGACAATCACACTCATTACCGGACGCTCGGCTACAGAAGGACTAACGTCGAGTCCGGTGGTTGGTGACGGCACCAGTTCTGGTTGTGTTTCGGCGGTGCTGACTTGATTTTGGGTGCGTTCAACACTGACGTCGTTTCGAAGCGCCAGGATTAATCCGCCAGTAAGAATTAATGTGGCAGCCATGCCGCCAATTAACCAGCTAGTTCGGGGGTGGTTTTTCAGAAATGTTTTGAGTTCTTTTAGTTTGTGCTTAAACATACGGCTATTATACCGCTTTTGCTTTTAGAGTGAAGCAGTTGCGAGTTTAATTCTGCTGAGGACTTCGTCTTTACCGATAGTCTCAATAGTTTCGAACAGTCCTGGTGCTACCCATTGACCAGTCACGCTGACACGCAATAGTTTAAATAGTACACCGGCTGAGGTGTCGAGTTCATCGACTAGCTCTCGCAGTTCTGTCTCGATCGCGTCATGATTGAATTCAATCAACTGTAGTTTTGTAGCTGCTAGCTCTAACCACTGCTTAGCGGTCAGTTCATCGAGCTTTTTCCGGAGTTTTTTGTCAAGTATCTCAACATTTGAATAATCAGGCGTAGCAAAGAAAAACCTGGTTAGCTCTGGTAGTTCAGCAAAGAACTTTAGTCGTTCTTGTGTTAACGCTAATACTTGTTGTCTGTATTTATCGTCTGCTGTGTCGGCTTGCTCTGGCCAGTGGTTTTTGACAGCTTGCGATAGCTCATCAAGGGGCATGTTACGGATAAATTGTCCGTTGAGCCATTTCAGACGTTGTTCGTCGTAGCGGGCGCCAGATTTCTGGACACGATTGAGGTTAAATTTTTCGATTAGTTCCTGTTCTGTAAACACTTCTTGTTCGGTGCCATCGTTCCAGCCGAGTGTAGCCAGGAAGCTCATCATCGTTGCCGGCAGGTATCCTCGGTCACGATAATCAAATATATCGGTCGCGCCATCACGTTTCGATAGTTTTTTGTTGCCTGTTGGCGCCAGGATTGGCGGCACATGCGCATACTTTGGCCGGTCAAAACCGAGTGCATCTTGCAGGATTAGAAACTTCGGCATACTTGAGATAAATTCATCGCCACGAATAACGTGGGAGATTTTCATCAGATGATCATCAATGATATGGGCGAAGTTGTAGGTTGGGTAACCGTCAGTCTTGATAATTACAAAGTCATCAATGTTTTCGTTGACACCGTCAATATCGCCGCGGATTTCATCGTGCCAGTCTGGACTGGTTTCTGCATCAATCCTAAAACGTAGTGGCAGCGAACCGTCCCACTCAGGAGGATTTTCTGGTCGGTGGTCTCGAAAGTGAAATGGTCGTTTTTCGGCTTGGGCTTGCTTGCGCCATTGCTTTAGTTGTTCTGGCGTGGTTGGGTCAGCATAAGCCAGACCCTTGTCGATTAGTATCTGAGCATATTTATGGTAGATGTCGAGCCGTTCTGACTGCGTATATGGTCCGTATTTATCGTCTTGGTCTGGCCCTTCATCGGTGTGCAGACCGAGCCAGTCGAGTGAGTCTTTAATATGTTGCACTGCGTCATCAACTTCACGGTTTTTATCAGTATCCTCAATACGTAATATGAATTGTCCATCGTTTTGCTGTGCTACTAGCCACGCAAACAATGCCGTGCGTAGTGCACCGATGTGGAGTTTGCCAGTGGGGCTGGGAGCGAAACGAGTTCTGACATTATCATTCATAGGTAACTATATTAACAGATATCATCTCTACGTTCTTTTTGGCGGGCAAAAAGAATCATAGATGCCGTATGAGAGAATAAAAATCAATTGCTAATAATAAAAAGTAAGTCTAGAGACTAGTGGCGATTTGAGTAATTTGTTGCTCAGACAGCTGGCTGTCGTCACCAGCGAGGGTGTAGCGGATGCCTTGGTTAACCCATGATGCGCTGGATCCGTTCCAGATGTAGATAGTTAGCCCGCCACGTTGGACGGTTTCGTAGTCTTCGCTAATATTCGCGACTGCGTTTTCGCGCAAAGTTTCGCTGTTCCAGCGACTCTCTTCTTCTGTAATAGTAAATTGTCGTTCGTCAGAATTACTTCCAAAGCTAATGACGATTTTTCCCGGCTCATACTCGACCGGCCCGCTGAGAGTAAAACCACTCGGTGTGTAGCCAGGTAATTGTGCCTCGATGCCGGCGCGTGATGCAGCGATACGCACGCTGATATTTGGAGCGTTTAGATATGCGACGTAGGCACTCAGCATGAGGACGCTCATCGTTACCGTTGCTATTTTCATGGCGCGCGACGATGGGTTTAGCCACGAAAACAGCGACTGCTGTGGTTTATTGTCTTCATATTCGGGCGGATTTTCAGTATGGTCGTGGTCGCTCAAGTGTTTATTGATTGCTGCTTGGGGTTGATAAACCTGTCGAGCAATTGCTGTTGTAGCCAGCTCTTCGCTCGGTTTGTAGAGCGGTGTTGTCGGTGTGGTATCTGCCTGTTGCTTTCGGTCCTGGTGCTTGATTGCACCGAATTTTGAAATTGCGTGGTGTTGTCGATACTGCTGGGCTCGTTGGGCGCGACGTTCTGACAGCTTGCGCGACTGTATAAGTTGTTTTTCAGTTTTTGTGGGATTTTCTTTTGTTGTTGGTTCAACCGGTCCGGCTTGAGAGTTTTGTTCCGTTTGTGGCTGTGGAGGCGCTTGTTGTGGTTTTGGCGAAGATGGCTTCGACTTCACGTTTGATCGTGGCTGTTTTGGTAGCTGTCGCCGAGGACCACCTAGGCCATCGATTACAGGTCGGACTGGAGGTTTTTTATGTGTGGGCGCTTTTGGTATTGAGGCTGAAATATTTGACTGCTGCTGGGTAGTCTTTTTTACGGTACGTGTTTGCGGAGTAAGTCCGTCAATTGCTTGACCGGTATCTGGATGCAACGGTTTTCCGTCAATGATTGCGAACCCGGCGCCATTACTCATGTATTTAAACTACCCTCTTATCGTTTTTGCTTATGTATAGTGTAGTATTTTTTCGGTTTTTAGACAAAGCTAAAGTCTAGATATTAAATAGACTTTGCTTGTAGTCGTCTCGATTGGCAAGCGCTTCAGCTGCACCCTTGATAGCGCAGAGTTCAGGTTCATCGGCAGTAATAATGGGGGTATTAAGGGTTTTACGCAGTAGCTGGTCAATTTTATTTAACTGTGCGCTGCCGCCACTCAGCATGATGCCGTCTTCGGCAATGTCGCTAACTAGCTCTGGAGATGCTTGCTCCATGACGCTTCTGACGGCTAGTGTAATCTTTTCTACTACGTCTTCGATCGGCTTTACTAAGTCATTGCCGGTGACCTGAAGTGATTTGGGTAGATTTTTTAATGCGTCGCGACCCTTAACGTCTTCAACCCCAGCTTTATCTGAAGATATTGCTTGACCCAAGCTATGTTTGAGTTGGCGTGCGCGACGACTACTAATATGGAGATTGTGATGTCGCTTGAGGTAGCGTTGGATTTGATAATCGATCGTAGCACCGCCAGTACGGATGGTATGAGAGCTAATGATGCCGCTAAGAGAGATTATAGCTACTTCACAAGTGCCAGCTCCAAAGTGGATAATCATTGAGCCTTTAGCAGCGCCGACATCTAGTCCTGCTCCGATGCTGGCTGCGACAACGGCTTCAATCACCATTGCATCTCGCACACCTGCCGATTTTGCCAACTCGACCATCGCTCTACGTTCCGTTGATGTAGCGCCGCCAGATACGGTAAACACACCGTGCGGCGGCCGAAGACGCCAGCGCCCAACTGATTGATTAATAAATTGCTCAAGCAGTAGTCGTGTAGATTTAAAGTCAGCGATTACGCCGTTTTCTACTGGACGAATGATTTCGATTTTTTCAGGCTGGCGATCATACATTGCTTCAGCTTTAGCGCCAACTGCAGTAATTTCATTGTCCTGATCAAATGCAATCATGGTTGATTGATTCATTACTACGCCTTGGCCGGGCACATAGATTCTAGTGTTTTCAGTTCCGAGATCGATTGCGAGTGATTTACCAAACATTATTGGTAGTGTGCTAGGAAATTACCGAATTTGCAACACGGCTACGGCTGTTATAATTGTGTGCATCATGCTCGGACATAGACCAAGTTTTAGACATTATCTTCGCGTTATCGTAACGTATGTGTTTTTACTTACAGCGGTAGCTGGCGGGACATATTTTGTTATCCAGCTCGCTCAAGGGTATCAGCTAAACCTGAACCAACAAGGGTTAGTACTCACGGGCCTTATTCGTTTCGAGTCGAATCCAGATGCGACAGTGATAATTGACGGTAAAAACAGCGGCGAACAGACACCTGCTCGGTTAAGTCTGGTTGAAGGAGATCGTCAGATTGCGCTGGAACAGGATGGTTTTCAGCGCTGGAGTCGAGATATTATTGTTGATGGTGGTAGTGTTAATTGGATTACATATCCGTTTTTAATCCCGTTTGACGTAGAGGCTGGGACTGAACCTGCCCTGGCGCTCGACGAAGCTGATCGCTACTCGTTCGACCAAACTGGCAGTCTGTTGGCGGTGGCTGAGACTGGCCGGATTGTGATTTATCAACTTCAATCCGGCGAGTTCGATCAGCCATATCGACAATTAAATGTAGTAACTGAATCAATTGTTGATCAAATATTGTGGGCAGAGTCCTCCGAGCAATTACTATATAAGACGATTCAAAACGGTGATGTGTCGTGGTTTGTTGCAGATATATCGGAACTAAATCCTGAAATTGTTAATCTTACGGGCGAGATTGGTAGCTTCAGGCCACAGGGCTTTGTGGTTGATGTCGAACCAAAAATACTGCTCAGTCGCGAAGGACAGCTGTGGCTTCTTAGTGTAGAGGATAAGACCCTGCAATTACTGACGAGACAGGCGGATGCATTTACGTTGAATAACAGTGCTGTCGTCTGGCATGAAGCTGACGAATCAGAGTCTTTGCAGGCCTGGAGCAACAACGAGCGTGTGTTAATCCCTGTTTTAAATGACATTGAAGGGTCGGTAGAGTTGGCTCTGAGTAGTTTTTCGAACCAAACGAGCGTAGCCTACACTCAGTCTGGGTCAACAAAAGTAATAATCGATGCTCTATCAGCTCCGTTTGAGCGTGAGCTGAATCAATTCAGCAGTGTTACAAGTATCAGCCCGGGTGGTCGGTTTGTGCTTGGATCATCAGATGACGGTAGTTATTTTGTTCATGATATCGAACAGAATCAAACTTATAACTTTGCATTGGTCGACCAACTTTCGACTCTCAAGTGGAGCGGTACTCACCACTTTGTTGCTCGCGGTGACAGTGGCGTATATGTTGTTGATTACGAAGGGTCAAATCAAAGGCGAATAAATTTTGAACAAGCAAATTCAGCAGTGCTAAACGCGCAGAAAACAGCAGTGTTTAGTGTTGTTGACGAGCAATTGCTTATTACGCCACTTCGGTAACTATTAGTTGAACAGATTATCGAGCAAGCTGCTGCTATCGCTCGGCACAGTGATAACTTCATTCGGTTGATCAGGAGAGTCTTTAGGCGTGGTGGCGTTATCAGGGTCAGGGCTGATTTGTCTAGCATTGACAACTAACCGGTTCCAGGCGGTTCCAGGTGGGTCGCAGGTGATTAGCGTTACGACAGGTTCACCAAAATCTTCAAAGATTACTTCTACGGCAGTCGGTGGTACGATGCGGCGCTGAAACACCTCATACGTATAGGCGGTGCCTTCGTAGTGCAGAGTGAATGTGTCCCCTTCTTGTAGTTTATTGAGCAACACAAAAGCAAATTTGTATTTGCCATTATTCCAAAAGTTATTTGAACTGTGACCAAGGATTACGTTGTTGCCATTCTCCCCAGGAAGTGCTGTGTTTCCGTAGTGGACAACGCCCCGCTCTAGTCCAGCTTGGACAGCAGACTCTTCAAACGTTGTTACGTCATACACGACTGGAATGTCGACGTTAATCTTTGGGATTACTATTTTGTTTTCATCACTGACGTTTTCACTTTGATTTGGTGCAATGATTGCTGGGCTGACGACTGACTGGGCAGGGTTGATATAGCTTTGAACTTGGCCAACTAAAAACTGATGGTTGTAAATGATTGCAATTACTACAGCTAGCGCTAATGACCGCAGCAAGGGTTGCAAACTACTAGGAATCCATGATTTTCTCGCACTCGATTGTGATTGAATCGGCAATTGGTGGTCCGGGGCGGTGTGTTTAAGCCCATCAATCTGATCTTCAAGTGACACTTCCTGCGCGTACTGCTGCGAAGGGACATATCCTTGTTGCGAAAATTGTGGTGAAGACTGAGGCTGTCCAGGAATATGAAAATCTAGTGGATCGCCCTGCTGAGACTCTGGCTGAGCTGGTGTAGGTTGAATAATATGCGGTTCAGCAGTTGGATGATTCTGATCGCGCTGCGTTGGCTCTGCAGCAGGTGTAACGTTGGTTGGTTGAGCGTGGAATTGATTCGGCTCAGTTTGTGGATGAAAAACCTGTGATTGCTGCGGCTGTGAGGTTGCGGATTCTGACGCTTGTTCTATCGGCCGCTGTCGATGCTGTGCTTGGTGTTGGGTGGGTCCAGGAGTAACTACTGACTCAGGATGCGAGTTATTAGGCGGTGCGGGTTGTTGTTCGGGCTGAACTGTCTGCGAATGATAGTTGGCTGGGTTGGACTGACGATAAGCGGGATCTGGTTGTTGTACGGGAGTCTGAGGTTGTGCAGGCTGTGCCTGTTGGGTCTGCGGTTCCGAGTCGTTCTGCTGCTCGTAAATTGCGCGTAGCTTACTTCTAGCGATGTCTGCGGCACTGTCAGCCCCATCTTGACGCTGTGAATCGTCTTGATTTTGTGGTTGATTTGGCTGGCTGGGGATTCGGTACAGATTATCGTCCATTTAGGCTTCCTTTCATCCGTTTAGTATACAATAATTTCGATATATTTCAGCTATAAGCGTTATAAAATTACTGCAAGCTGTCTTGCATAAAAAAGCAGACGCCACAAACGTCTGCTTTTTGTGGTGCCGCGGGTGGGAATCGAACCCACACTCCGTTGAAAGAACGGGATTTTGAGTCCCGCGCGTCTGCCAATTCCGCCACCGCGGCGTGCGATATCAATAATAACAGTATCTAGAGCAGGTTTTCTAGCCCGGCAGCACAAACAGTCATTAAAGTGTCTTAATCAGCAAGACTGCTATAATTTTTAAAAATGAATGTTATTAAACGAACAGTAACCAAGATACACGCTGCACTAGCCAGTACATGGATGTGGTATGGAGTGCTAGCCCTATTTGCCTTTCAGGCTTTGTGGCTGGTGCTATCGATGATCTACCCTGGTGTGTTCGATGAAGGTGTGCATTTTGAAACGATTAAGCTCTACGCCACCCAGTGGTCGCCATTTTTCGACTCGCAAGCCCTAGCGAATGATTATCTCGGACAAATCATAGGCCAGACATCCTTTTTGTTTTATTGGGTATTTAGCTTCATTTATAGATTGTTGGAGGCATTAGGTTTAAGTGATATCGGCATAATCTTGATGCTGCGGTTTATAAATATCGGCTTCTTTGGCTATGGGTTAATTATCGGCCGCAAGCTGTTACGTGAAGTTAATGTGTCTCGAGCTGCGAGCAGTCTAGCGCTGTTTGTGTTTGTAATGATTCCAATAGTCCCGCAGTTAGCTGCACAAATTAATTATGACAATGTGCTGTTCTTGCTGGTAAATATCTCGCTATTATTGGCTGTTAGAATTATCAAAATCGTTCATGAAAAGAACAAAATTCCGTTGCGAGAGCTACTGAGTTGGCTAACAGTTGGATTGACAGCAAGCATCGTCAAAGTCGCATTTTTGCCAATCTTTGCTGCTTCGGGATTAGTGCTATTCGGTTGGCTGATCTTACAACAAAAACAAAGTAAGTCACTGTTTGTAGGCCTAAAACAACAACTAAAAATTACTGGCTGGCGCGATTACGCTCTAATCGCTGCGTTTGCGCTTGTTGGATTGTTGTTTGTTGTGCGTTATGGCGGTAATGTCATCAATTATGGACAGCTGCAACCAAGCTGTGACGCGGTGCTCAGCGAGCAACGTTGCCGAGCGTTTGGGCCATATGGCCGTGACTACAGATTAAATCAAAATCTTTCGGACAATTTTGAACCTAACTCTACTCAGTATGCTGTTGATTGGTACCGTGGCATGCATAAACGACTACTGTTTACAATCAATGGTAACACCGCAGTAGATACCTACCAGAACTTCCCACCGCTGCCAATCGTGTCGACTACAGTACATGTGATCAGCATTGTCGGGCTCGGCTTTGTGCTGATGACATTGCCACGTCGACTGAGAAACCCAACAGACATCCTGTTTATAAGTATGGTCGTGCTATATGTTGGAATATTGATTGTTAGAAATTACACCGGAAGTTATCTGTCCACCGGCCAGATGGTAGCGATAAATGGTCGCTATTTATTGCTGGTGCTGTTGCCGGCGATGGCGGTGGTGCTGCGAGCTGCATCAGAGGTGCTGCGTGGTAGAGCTGCCGTAAAAAGCGCCCTGGCTACGTTAATTATTCTAGGCATGATTCAGGGCGGTGGTATTAGTGGATTTATGATTCGATCAAGTGATACGTGGTGGTGGGATGTACCGGAGGTGTCGACAATTAATCGCAGTGTAGGCGAAATTGTTAATCCGTTAATTATCGGTGACTGACAAGTACACGGCAGTAGTCAGTGCTTCGAATGTACGTTTAGGAAATTGCATCGTCACTACGGCTGCAATAGTCGGCAGTTGGTTATTAAAGGCGATATCACTTTGGCTGATGTTTCCGTCGGCGGACACAAAAATGTGTTTGTCGTTTGCAACTACAAACGCTAAACCAGTTTCACTGCTCAGTTCACGTAGGTTGTCGCGAATCGTTGGGTACGAATCGTCGCGTTTAATCATGATTGGTAAGGACTGGGCGACGATTAGTTGTTGGAGTTGCTTGTAGTCACAAACAATCGTGAGCTGCTCGGTCGGAAGCTCTTGAAGATTGCGCCAGATCATCGTTAGCACGTCGCCAGTAGCCACAATCGGTTTGGTGGTTTTAGATAGTAGCTTTGTCATCATCAATTCAGTTTCACTGTTTTCTGACAACTCACCCGGCAACAACACGCCGTCAGCCCAGTCGACGTAACTTTTCAGCTCGTTTAATGCAGATTCTCCAAAGCTGCCACTCGGTGTTTGTGGCAAGTAGTAGATATCTTCATGCTCACCGATAAGTTTTTCTAACGATTGCGGCAGGCAAACACGCACCTGACCCGCTCCAGCTGACGCTGCATCAGCAAATGCTTGTTGAGTGGCACTGAATGATGTCTGATGGCCGCCAATAATTAATAATTTTCCGGCCGACGACAGGCGTTCTGGCCGTGACCAGATAATGTTTTCAAAGGCAGGCTTAGTGTTGGTTTGCAGCGTGAAGTCGATAGGTTTCATCGTCGTCAGCCTCCAATTCGTACATCATGTTCTTGCGTTCCAATACAATCTTCCAACCCCTTTCTTTTGCCAGCGCGAATAACTTTTGTTCAGGGTTGAAAGCGATTGGATGCTGGACAAGTTCGAGCATTTCAATGTCTCCACTAGTGTCGCCGACTGCTATTGAGTCTTCAAAGGTTAAATCTTCGCGCTCAACTAGATTTTTCAAAAACTTACCTTTACCTTTGTGAGTTTTGCGCTTGACGCCGAGTAAGTATTCTTCGCCACGTTCGTAGCGCTGACCAATTGCGTGGTCAAAATCATAGTGCTGAGCAAACGGCTCTACCACCTCTTGTTGAGAGCCTGAAATTGCAATTAACACATAACCGTCTTTTTTGAGTTTTTTTGCTAACTCACGGGTATAGACATAGACATTATCTTTATGATTGTGAATGACTCGCTCGACTGCTAGATCAAAGTAGCTGACCTTTACTTTCGGCAGATGTTCGTCCATCGACATCGCCAGAGCAGCATCGAATTCTCCAAAGGCAGAGCCGTGAGTACGCTTCTTCCAGGCCTGCTCTTTGTCTGCTAGTGAGGTTAGGATTGATTCCGGAAGTGCACCAAGTTCAACTAGTTCGTATACAACTTCGCGATAGAGGCCGCTGCGAAACAGTGTCCCGTCCATGTCGAATGCGGCAAATTTTTTGCTCATTTCAGTAATTATTATATCAAGTATTCGTTACGCTGACAGTTCGATACTGACTGGACAGTGATCGCTGCCCATAATGTCAGCGTGGATTTCAGCTGATTCAACTAAGTCTTTGAGTGCTCGACTGACTAGGAAATAGTCAATCCGCCAGCCGACATTGCGTTCTCTGGCCTTAGAATAATAGCTCCACCAAGTGTAGTGGCTGTCGCCTTCAGTGAATAGTCTAAATGTGTCGATATACCCGGCGTCAATGAAGGCCTGAAACCCGGCTCGCTCTTCGTCAGTAAAGCCCTTTTTACCTTTGTTCGCCTTTGGTCGTGCTAAATCTTCTTCAGTGTGAGCGACATTGAGGTCACCGCAAAACACAACCGGCTTCTCTTTTTCTAGTCGCTGCATTAGCTCTAAAAACGCTGGGTCCCACTGTTCACGTAGCGGAATGCGGCTTAAATCACCCTTTGCGTTTGGAGTGTAAACTGTTGCCAGCCAATAGTTCTTAAATTCTACGGCGATAATGCGTCCTTCGGTGTTCGGATCGCCGTATTCATCTTCTAGTTTATGTTTATCTTCGATGTCTTTAGGTAGGTCACGGATGATATTGAGTGGTTCTTCCTTGCTCAGTACGAGCGTACCGGAATAACCTTTTCGCTCTGCGGGGTTCCAGGTCTGGTAATAGCCGTCGGTTATTAGATCCGCCTGATCCTCGGTGGCTTTGATTTCCTGGACGCAAATAACGTCTGGGTTCATATCGAAAATCTGTTGTAGGGCATTCTTACGCTGGACTGCGCGAATGCCATTTACATTCCAGGATATTAGTTTTTGGCTCATTGTCGTCTATTGTACCACCTCGCGAACAGGCTCTGTCGCTGATATACTACGATGTGAAATGAAAGAAACATCGATATGTCTATAGTTAAAGGCAATGAGCTTGGAGTTGCGCGCTGGAAATGGCGGCTACTCGAGATGCTGCCCGGTCTGATGAGCTGGGGGTTTTTGATTGGACTGGTGGTGTTTAGTTTTATCGCGATCGATGTGGTGGCAATTGTTATTGTTGCTTACGCGATTTTGTGGCTGTTTAAACTGTTCGGCTATTCGCAACGTCTAGTTACTGGTTATCGACTGATGCGCTCGCTTAAAGCGCTTGATTGGCGACACAGATTACAATATGTCACTAAACCAGAAATAGCACTCAAGCAAGTCGACGAGCTGCTGTCAGAACCAAATCTAACTAGCGTGAAGCGGCGAGCGTTAAAGCCATACCGACGACTGCTCGAACAACAGTTGTCAAATAATGACGAACCGCTAGACCCTCTCGACGTGCGTCATGCAATTATCGTCGCTGCCTATAACGAATCAAGGAGCATTATTGAACCATCTATTAAAGCCTTGTTGGATAGTGATTATGATCTAGATAGAGTAATGCTAGTGCTGGCGGTCGAAGAGCGCGGCGGCCCGGATATTCAGCGCACAGCTAATGAACTAGTTGAGAAATACGGAGAGTACTTTGGTGACGCTTGGGTGGCGACTCATCCGGCTGACATCCCTGGCGAAATCAAGGGTAAAGCTGGAAATATCACATTCGCCGCCAAGCAGGTCACAGAACTCACTGCAGAACGTGGCATCGATCCCGAACATGTGATAGTAACCACTCTCGATTGCGACCACCGTGTCAGCAGTGACTATCTAGCATATTTAACCTACATTTACTGTGTTAGTGATGAGCGATACAAAAAGTCATACCAACCAATGGCGATGTTTTTTAACAACATCTGGGATGCGCCGGCGTTAACTCGCGTCATTGCTACTAATAACAGTTTTTGGTTACTGATGGAGGCGATGCGACCGTATCGCTTGCGTAATTTCGCTAGCCATGCACAAAGTCTGAAGGGTTTGATTGAAGCAGACTATTGGTACGTTCGAACGATTGTCGAGGACGGTCATCAATACTGGCGAATGTACTTCACTTACGACGGCAAACACACCGTGGTGCCGCTTTACACTGCGATTTACCAAGATGCCGTGCTGGCCGATGGTTACCTTAAAACATTCAAAGAGCAGTTCAAACAGCTGCGGCGATGGGCGTATGGAGTGTCTGATACACCCTACGTGATCATAAAATCGTTCCGAGATCGGAAAATCCCATGGTCCAAAAAGTTTGTGCAAATTTTTCGTCAACTTGAGGGCTACTTTTCCTGGGCGTGCGCGCCAATTGTGCTGGCGATTGGCGGCTGGCTGCCATTAGTCGCTAGCCAGTTTAACTCAGCTGAAATCGTCGCCCATCGTCTGCCGGATTTGACAGGATTTATACTAACAATATCGCTGTTAGGGTTGCTCGGTCCGATTATTTCGTCGATGCGAGCAATTCCGTCGCGGCCGGATCACGTGAGCTGGCGTCGGAATGTCAGCATGATACTGCAATGGATATTGACACCCTTCTCCCTAATTATTTTTGGTTCAGGCGCTGCTTTAAACGCTCAGACTCGATTGTTATTTGGTTGGTATCTGGAGGAGTTTGACGTCACCGCCAAACACCGAGTCGAGGTTCCTCCCGAAGACGCCAATCTATGAGCCAAAAATTTCCTAACGGCTTCTTATGGGGTGCGTCAACGGCCGCCTATCAAGTTGAAGGTGGAATTACCAACGACTGGAGCCAATGGGAACCAACTGTCGCTGATAACCTCGCCCAAACTGCAGAGAAACGTCTCAAAGGCGTTGTTCCTAACTGGGGTGCTGTCAAGCATAAAGCACAAAACCCTGACAACTACATTAGCGGTTCAGCTGCCAGTCATTATCAGAAATTCGAGCAAGACGTGGCGCTGATGAACGAGCTGAGTTTGAGTGCGTATCGGTTCTCTATTGAGTGGGCACGGGTCCAGCCACGTGCTGATGAGTTTGACGACGAGGTGATTGCTCATTACAAGCGTGCTTTGTCGTTACTAAGAGAAAATAACATCACCCCGCTACTGTGTTTGCATCACTTTACAAATCCAGCCTGGATTGCCGATATCAGTGGCTGGCACGATCCTCGAACGGTCGCTCATTATCTAAATTACGTAGAAAAGATCACCGAAGAGTTAGGGAGTCTGTGTGATATCTGGTTCACGTTCAACGAACCTAACGCTTTCGCCCTGTCGCGCTATCTGGGAGGCGGTATTTGGCCTGATTGGTCCGATGCGACTACGAACCCGTATCGTATGGTAAAAGCCGTTAGAAACATGGCCAAGGCCCACAAACAGGCTCGCAGTATTATAAAAAGGTACAACCCTTCAGCAAAAGTCGGCATCGATCATGGTCATATCGTTACAAAGGCGATTAATAGTAATCCACTGTCTAAGCTGATAGCAAAGGTTTTAGCGTATTTATCGAATGACTTTTTCCCGAATATGATTAATGGCCATGAAGATGTACTAGGCACCCACTATTACGTGCGGGTTGATGTTCATGTGGGGTTATCCGGTCCTGCCAAATGGGCAGATCATCATGACAGTGATGCCAAAACTGATATGGGTTGGGGTATTTACCCGCGCGGAATTTATGAGGTGACGCAAAAGCTTAAGACAAAAGACCTGCCAATTTACATCACAGAGAATGGCCTAGCCGATAGTCGAGATGAATTAAGGCGTCAATTTATTCATGACCATCTAGAATGGTTGCAGAAGTCTGTCGCTGATGGCGCCGACGTACGTGGCTATTGTCACTGGTCATTACTTGATAATTTTGAATGGAGCGAAGGCTTCTGGCCGCAGTTTGGCTTGATCTCCTATGACAATCAGACATTCGAGCGAACGATCAAAGACAGCGCTCGATACTATGCGCAGATCACTAAAGAAAACAAAGTTATACCGCTAGAAGGCTGAACTAGCGACTTGCCACGGCTTATTATTGCCCTGCTGCAGCTGCTGGTACCACCACTCACCACCCCATAAATAGACAGTTTCAAATCCGGCCCGCTGTACGTAGTCTAATTGCTCGCGCATGATTTGTGGCGACATGCTCTCGTCCTGCTGCTGGCGATTAGCTGCAGCTAGACCTTCATACCCCCACGGTTCGAGCTGTAGTTCGTGAATAAAGACCGGTTTGTCGTGGATGATTTCGATCGCTTGTGCCCTGGCGCTGTGCCATAGCGGCGGCAGATACCAGTAGTTCCACTTCCAGGTTCGTCCGACTGCTTCAAAATGAGCGTTGTCGTAGATAGAGAAGGCAAAACCGTCGTTCTCTGATGATTTAATCGGTATTCCCGACTGATTACCGGTGCTGTTGTAAATCGGTATATTCGGTGCAATTCGATTTAAAAGTGTAATTTCTCGTTGCAATCGATTAGTATCAAATTCCAAGCCCTCGCATTCACCGAACAAACGGTTGCTCACTTCATTTTCTAATTGCCAGCTTATTAAAGCTGGATGATCGCGGTAGCGAGTCGCCACCGACATTAAATACTGATCAAGTTCAGCATCAAACGAGTCGTTAGTTACATCTAGCCACTTGGGTATATGGCACTCTGGCCAACGCGGTTGTCGGTAGCCAATTGCCAAGCTGACTTTTGCACCACGTTCAGCAGCTTGGTTCATCTGCCAGTCTAAATCTGTAAAATCAAATGAGTCATCTTCAGGTTCTATTTGATTCCAGTAGCTCATCAACCGAAATCGCTGTACTTCCATGTCGTCAAGCAGTGCCGTGAAGTTATCTTGCCAGTTATTACCGAGATACTCGGCTTGCGGCTTAGAGAAGCTAACACCCCAGTTTATACCATCAGGTGAGTCGTCCACATACATCTGTCCAAGCACAACTACACCCAGTACCATCGCCAGCATTAATGTAAATATCAGCGAACGAAGGTTGCTCATTTTTTGATTTGTTTAATTGCTTGTTGAACGTAAGCTTTTATTGCTGCAACAAACGCTCGCCTAACTTCAGCATTAGAAAGCAGTTCGCGCATTTTAATGCTAGATTTCTCAGCTTCGTAATGACCAAAATTAAAAATATTTGCCCGCTCATCATTGATAGGAGGTGCTCCATTCCAGATTGACGCCCTTAAAAACATTGTCAATCGCCCGTCTGCTTTAAGTCGACGTTTTGATGTAGTGACCAATGCCTTGTCGATGAAATGCGGATTAGTTGCAACCTCAGCAACGCGTTCAGAGTAGTCAACGTCTTCACCGACAGTTAATTCGTCGCGATAACCATTAACTTCGTTATGAATATCAGCAGTTGTAAACTGCAGCATCCCACTCATACGAGGACTAGTGTCGAAACTCTGCCGGAACCAATAGTTGGTGAATGCAGTATAGACCTTGTCAAATGGGTGCCAGCCTTCAACACGCATCTTGCTACTAATCATGTCGTTGTTGTGTTCGTCTCGAATTGCCATCACTGTTCTTAAAAAGCCAGGCTTAACTTGACCGTCTGCATCCGTAAATAGAAAATACTCACCACTGGCAATCTCAGCGCCTGCGTTGCGGGTGTGGCCAGCTGACATTCTATCTGTATTTGTGGTTTTCAGATTCAATCGATTAGAAAATTTTTCTGCGACTTCTAGAGTGTTATCGTCCGAGCTGCTGTCGGCAACGATTACTTCGAACGGTTCATCGATATCTTGATTAGCTAAATCGGACAGCAATTTAGATACATAATTAGCTTCATTAAGACAAGGGATAATTACGCTTAAGCGTGGTGGAGTTTCGGTGTTGTCCATAAAAATAGTTTAGCAAATAACAGCTCTTCTTTTTTTGCACCGACAAAAGCCGACACCAACAGAGCACTACTGAAATTGATTTTTAGTTTCACTATCAAAAATTGCATAGTGCGTGAAGTTTGATAAGTTTAATTAGTAAAAATAAATTTAAAAGTTAAAAAGCGTCGCAATGTTCTGGTCCCGGATGGGTAGAACGAGCGACGCTCGCAAACAGTTGACCACTATGGCCTTGATTCCCAACTGCGGGTGAGATTAGACATCTAGTTTTGGTACGTGGACATTTCGATGTCGCGAACCACGGTCCAGAAATTGGCCTGATCCTAAACTAGTTTTGAATCCCAGTAGGACGTACCATCACGTATGTTCTGACTCATACGACCCCTAGCTCACGATCCACGTTGGATCGTTCACGAGTTCTGTTACCAGAACGGTATACCTCTGGGGTGAGGTTAATAGACCTAAACCAATTGCAAAAGGCAGCTACTAGAACTGGCTATTCAGCATTTGGAACAGACCCAGCACGATGACAGCCGTGACCAGTATGGTCAGTAGCCAGCTAATCGCACCGTCGAGAGGTGAACCCTCGATGTGACCGCGAAGGATCTTCTCCTCGGTCTCTTTTGTCTATGGTGTGTGCATTTCACCTCCTTTCGAGGTCGGGGAATGCAAAGTTGGACTAGTCTTGTGCGCTTGGCGCCGCACTTTTCTACTGGATGGCAGACACGAATGACTAATCCGCGCGAGGTACTGTATGAGTACCCTGACGATCTTCCAAGAGTGTTTAGAACTCTTGAGACGGCGGACCATTAATCGAAATCAATAATCACGCCGAGCTCAAAAGCTCGTCAACTCTGGACTGTTAATAAGACACAGATAAACAACGAATCAACCGAAAAAAGTTGATTGCTGCAATAAGGCTTCGATCTAACGTAAAAAGTCAGAATCCGTGATCTCTATACAATCAGTTGCCAAGCTTTTTAATGAACTGGGTGTTAAATAAAGTTAAAACCCATATAACGGCAGATTATACCTGAAGTTATATGGAGCTTAACTGTTGTATTTTCACTAAACCGAAGCCTAATTCGATTTGTTAATAGTAATCATACGATATACTAGTATAGATGTCAATAACTGTCATTCTTCACTATTAAAGTTGTATTGTGGATTTTTATTGATTATTCAGCTGGTTCAGTTTCGTAGACGTTATATTGATTAATAAACGGTTCACATTTACTCCATAACCCCTGATTTGCTTCCATTGCTAACTGTTCTGCTTGCTCAAATTCGGGAAGTTTAGAATGTTCAAAACTACGGTAACTAACTCCGTATCCCTGCTCGATCAATGCTTTGTTGATAAACAAGTTATCTGAGCTGCGATAAACATATCGTAGTTTGCGTTCATAGCGGTCGACTTCGTCGCTTTGAGGGTCGACTTCTAGGCGCACCACTTCACCCGCAAGCAGTTGGTCGGTGTACATGGACGCCTCAGGTCCGTAGCATTGAATTGGTTTATTTGGGTGCTTAGTTTCTGGAGTGTCAACTCCGATTAATCGTACTACGAAGGAATCCTCACCGTTACTGACAGTAATGGTATCGCCATCTGCAACTGACGCCACAAAATACTGCCCTGGTTGGTTAGTCGACAGCCACGATTCGATTTCAGTTGTAGCTTCAGGCCAGACCCAACCTGCTACAGCCCAGACTAATAACAATAGTACTGACGAGATGCTGATTATATGTTTCTTGGACTGACTGTTCATCGGCCTTAATTATAGGCTATTAATTAGTGGTACTAAATGAAACTTGACCGTCTGTTATGGTGGCGGTTACTTTGTCTTCTTCTTTAACTTCGCCGTCGATAATCGCTGATGCTAATGGGTTAAGCAGTTTACTCTGGATTAAGCGATTTAGCGGCCTGGCGCCAAACGCTGGATCGTAGCCTTGTTCGGCTAACAGCTGTTTAAGGTCGTCGTCTACAGTGAGCTCGATGTCTTTATTTTGTTGCAGTTGATGCAATACACGATTGAGTTGAATGTCGACTATGTCACTCATCAGTGACTTACTGAGTCGGTTAAACACCACGATTTCATCGATACGGTTGATGAATTCAGGCCTAAATGTCTGGCGCAAAGCATCATCAATTGCTGATTGCACAGCCTCATCATCACCTTCAGAGGCATCGAGGATTGCAGATGAACCTACGTTACTTGTCATGATAATGATAGTGTTCGTAAAGTTGACTGTTCTACCCTGCCCGTCCGTCAGTCGCCCGTCGTCTAGCACCTGCAGCAAACTATTGAACACATCAGGGTGAGCTTTTTCGATTTCGTCGAAAAGCACTACGCTATATGGTTTACGCCTCACAGCCTCGGTTAACTGACCACCTTGATCGTAGCCGACGTACCCCGGAGGCGCACCGATTAATCTCGCCACGGCGTGTTGTTCCATGTATTCACTCATATCGATTCTGACTACCGCATCTCGATCGTCAAACAGTTGTTCGGCGAGCGTGCGGGTTAGCTCGGTTTTCCCTACTCCGGTTGGTCCCAGGAACATAAAACTACCGATTGGTCGTGACGAATCTGAAATACCTGCTCTAGAGCGACGGATCGCATTAGCAACTGCTGATACAGCTTGATCCTGTCCAACAACAACGTTAGACAACTCAGATTCTAGGTTAGCAAGCTTGGCTTGTTCACCTTCAAGCAATCGATTAACTGGGATTCCAGTCCAACGAGCCACCACAGCGGCAATATCGTCATCGGTCACCTCTTCTCGCAGCAGTCGTTTGCTGTCATCGATTTTTTCTAGCTCTTTGCGTTTAGATTCGACAGTCTTTTGCAGTTCAGGGATTTTGCCGTAGCGAATCTCAGCCACCTTGCCGAGTTCGTTTTCGCGTTCGAGCTGGTCCATTTTTACTTTTAGCTCATCAATCTCCTCGCTTGCGTCGTTAATGGTCTGGATGATCTGCTTCTCGTGCTGCCAGCGTGATTCGAGGCCTGATATGTCTTCGTCTAAATCAGCAATTTGCTGTTCAATTTCTTCGCGGCGCGCTTTGGCTTTTTTGTCCTTCTTCAGTGCGGCTCGTTCAATTTCCAACTGGCGCTTAGCGCGGATGAGTTTGTCTAATTCAGTTGGCATAGAGTCAATTTCGATTTTAAGGGCTGAGGTAGCTTCATCGACCAGGTCAATCGCTTTGTCAGGCAAGAACCTATCAGTGATATAGCGATCACTCAGCCTAGCAGCGGCTACTATCGCATCGTCGGTTATTTTTACTCCATGGTGGACTTCATACTTTTCCTGAATACCGCGCAGAATTGTAATTGTGTCGTTAACGTTTGGTTGATCAACCAATACCGGCTGGAAACGTCGCTCAAGCGCAGCGTCTTGTTCGATGTATTTGCGATATTCGTTGAGTGTGGTTGCACCAATCATGTGTAATTTACCACGAGCCAGCAGTGGTTTTAGCATGTTGCCGGCGTCCATTGCCCCATCTGTTTTACCAGCACCAACGATAGTATGAAGCTCATCAACAAACATCAGTATTTCGCCATTACTGTCTTCGACTTCTTTTAACACTGCTTTCAGTCGCTCCTCGAACTCACCGCGGAATTTGGCACCGGCTAGTAGGCTGGCGATGTCTAGACCAATTAGCTGGCGGTTTTTCAGAGTTGATGGCACATCGCCAGCAACAATTCGCTGTGCGAGACCTTCGACAATTGCAGTTTTACCGACGCCTGGCTCTCCGATGAGGACCGGATTGTTTTTAGTCCGGCGACTGAGCACCTGCATCACGCGACGAATTTCATCGTCACGACCTATAACGGGGTCGAGTCGGCCATCTCTAGCCAGTTCAGTGAAGTTTTGGCCGTATTTTTCTAGTGTGTTTTGTGTAGCTTCTGGGTTTTGTGAGTCCACGGTTTTGCCTCCTCTAATTGTTTCTAGTTGAGATTTTACGTCTTGATAATTAAGTTGCTGTAGCTCGTCGCTAATGTTATCAACACTACTGTTAAGTGCGGCTAGCAGCAGGTGTTCGGTTGCGATGAATTTGTCGCCCAGCTCATCCATCTGAGTGTGAGCGGCAGCTAGCCAATTTCGCAACGCCGAAGATGGTCGCAGTTCGCTTAGCTGCAATGGCTGGTCGCTCTGTGGAAGACGATTAATCTTGCTCGACATGTTTTTGATAAGTGCAGCATTATCGAGGGTTGACTGGTCGATAATTGCTCGTAAAACATTGTCGTCTTGCGACAGTAACTCTACGAGCAGGTGCGCTGGCGACAGCTCAGGATTGCGCCGTTTAAGCGCGTTAAGTGACGCTGCTTCGAGCGCCTGTAACACTTTGAACGTCATTTTATCATTCATATGTTTACCTACGTTTACATACCATAAACATAATACTAAATTAGCACTCTACGCGCAAGAGTGCTAATTATCTGCGAGCTATTTATTCACTTGGTGAAAAGGTGGTCGTGTTCATCGAGCAGACTGTGCGCCTCACCAGCTAGACCAGCGTCGACTAGCTGGTCCGCTACCTCAAGTACCTCATCTTTAGTGGGTAGTGTTTGTTCGCCGACATCGTCAGTTTTATACCTTTGACTATCAAAAAGTCGTCCTTGCGATTCCATTACCACAACACTATGCAAAAGTAATGTCTTCGTAAAGTTTTTCTATGTATAAGCAAGTGATACTATTAATGCTCAACTGTTGGAAGAATAATCTAGCTCGGTTTTGATTGTTTCTGCGATAGATTTATCGCCATCCAGCCAGCGACGATACCACCATTCTGCACCCCATAGATCAATCGGGAATAATCCAGTTTTAATTGCGAGCTGAAAGTTTTCACGCAATTGGTCGATGTCCATTGATTCGGCTTGTTGCTTTTTATCCATTTTCCATGTGGCCTTCGGTCCCCACGGCTCGGCTTGTAGCTCGTGGATAAACATTGATCGCCCTGTAGTTAGTCGTATTAAGCTACCGCGAATTTTGTGCCACCACCATGGCACTCGGGGTGGTTGATATTCGCCCTGGTGGTGCATGACTCTATAAAACGATACTGCGTAGCGGTCTGGTCGGGGTCTACGCAATGGCAATCCCACCGAATCGCTGAGACTCATGATTAGTAGACGTGTGTCATCAAGTTCACGGACGAGCATCGACTCCATTCGTAACCGCTGGCGATTAAAATCAGCGTTTTTACCAAACCCACGATTGAGCGCTTCGTTTTCTAGCTGCCAACTGATAATTTGCTTATGGTCACGGTAACGGCGAACAACTCGCTCGATGAAGGAGTATAGAGCTTTGTAACGCTCCTTTTGAGGTAGTTCCTTTGCCCAGTCCGGAATATGCGTTTCGGGCCAGCGTGGTTGGCGCATACCCAGACACAGTGTTACTTCTGCTCCTAGTACATCGGCAGTTTTTAGTTGTCGATCGAGCTCGGTAAAGTCATATTCGCCCTGTTTCTTTTCGATTTCGTCCCAATAGCTCATCAGTCGAAAGCGACGCAGGCCGATTTCATCAGTCACGAAACGCATCACATCGACAGCGTCGAGCTCGAATCCGCGAGCTTGTTTTACTGAGATGCTGACACCGAAGTCAGCCGAATTAATAGTCGATCCCCTTATTTGCGATAAAGCCATCATCGAAGTGGTGGCGAAGCTTGGTCATGTTGGTAGCGATATCGACTGTATCAAGCAGCTGCTGCGGGAAGTCTCGACCAGTAAGACACAGGCTGACCTGGTCTTTGGCCGCATCTATCAGTGTTTCAAGCTGTCCAACTGTTAACAGTCCGTCGTGTACGGCGTTGTTAATTTCGTCACAGACTACTAGTTCGTAATCACCGGACTTAATAGCGTTGAGCGACTCTCCATACGCCTGTTCGGCTGCTTCTTGGTGTTGTTCGTCGCTGACACCATCAGCACTAAGCTCACCTGCGTCGTAAAATCCGCGACCGTATTTAACGAATGTTAATTGATCTTCATATAACTCGATAATAGAGCTCAAAAATGCATGTTCGGACACATCCCAGTGTTTTATGAACTGAATGAATGCAACGCGGTCACCCGCTCCAAGTGCACGAACCAATAACCCCAAACTTGCGGTAGTCTTGCCCTTGCCTTCACCGGTGTAGACCAGCGAGATGTGGTCTTTGCTTTTAAAGTCTTCAAACGCCATTAGATTAATAAGTTTCCTGTTAACTGAAATATGAATCCGACAATAATCATTCCTATTCCTACAAATCCCAATTTGATCTCAGTCTGCATTGCACTAAACACTTCGTCATCTACTTTGTGTTCATGGCGAAATCTATGATGAACACTCAGCGCGGCATATGCAATAAGCAACGTCCCAAGTAAATCTAAGGTGTCACCGATAATCTGAAAAGTCTGCGGTTCCATGGTATTAGTTTATCGTGGCGCTCCCTAAAACGCTACTTGCCCTCCTGTTTAACTGTGGATTTTGGCCACGGTACGAAAATCGGTGTTGTCTTAGCGTATTTCTGGAATTCATCGTTGTCGGCATATTTTTTCTCGAGAATCGGAACGCCTGATACATATCGAACTAGAATCGTAATTGTAATCGGGCCAAGCAGCCACCACCATAGTGGGCTCGTTAGTGCTTGAGCGCTCGCTATCGCCATCGCCCCAATACCCCACCACAGTGTGGCTTCACCAAAGTAGTTTGGGTGCCGGGTTAACGACCATACGCCATCAGTTAACAGGCCGTCACGATTGTTGGTGATGTGGTCGCGTAGGTGATAGTCGGCAAGTACTTCAAAGCCAAAGCCAATCACCCAGATTGCGACACCTAGGCTAAGTAGCCAAGAGTTGACTGCGACTTGAGTGGTGTTAATAAATATAACTGGCAGGCTCACCGTCAGAAGTAATAATCCTTGCAATATGTAGATTTGGAAAAACGATCGAAGCAGGAACCATTTACCCCAATCTTCACGCCACCGTTTATAGCGCCAATCTTCTTCTTTGCCACGGTTGCGTTCGTAAATATGGCCTGAAAGTCGTAAACCCCAGAGTGTCACTAATACTGTAACCAGTGCTTGCTGAATCAGACCATCAGCAAATAGTAGATAGCTCCACCAAGCGACAAGCACAAACCCAATCCCCCAGCCGATATCAACGATAGAATTATCTGATTTTGCAGTAGCGAGTCCAAATAAGCCGGTAAAGTAGAGTCCGACCAGTGCGCTTAAAATTAATATTGCTAAGAACATATATTACTCCTCATTTTTAATTGGTTTTAATCCGTCTAGGATTGCTTCTAGTGATTTTTCTTGTGCAAACCCAACCCAACTAGCAACGAGTTGACCGGATTGGTCCACCTCAACAAATGTTGTTTGGATTGTCACTTGGTATTGTTTTTTTAGTTCGTCGGCTACTTCAAAGTTTAGTTTTAAAATCTGAATGCCGTCAGGCACCCCTGAAGTAATTATCGCTTGTTCGAATGCCTGACACTGGCTGCACCAGTCGTGATCGGCGCTAAAGAACAATACTGTTCGTTCATAACCTTCGTCATCGACCAAACCCGCTTGGTAGTCAGTGTAACGACCACTGGCAAAGTCAGCTTCAGCAACAATTGAGCGTTGTCCGGATGGGGTGGAATTTGAAGTCTGTGCAGTGTTGGCTTCCTGCGAATTATATTCACTTTGCCTGCTATTAAAATCAATGAGGACCACTGAGATGATTCCCATTACCATTACTAGTCCGGCAAGGACTAGGATTTGATTTTTAGTTCGTGATGACGCCACAGTTTACCCTACCCTCTATGAAGCATTTGCCGTTTTAAGCGCTGCGTCGATTTTCGGACGATCAAAGCCAGTGATTACAGTGTTGCCAATTTTTATGACCGGTACACCCTGTTGTCCTGACAAATCGACTGCCTCTTGCTGCTTTTCTGCATCGTTGGTGACATCAACTTCCTCAAACTCAATATCTTTTGATTTGAAGTATTCCTTCGCCATGTGGCAGAAGCCACACCACGTCGTCGTATAAATTGTTACCATCTAAACCCCTTATGTTATGTGTTTAGCTTACGGTTTCCGCTAGCTCTGGTCAATGAGCTGTAACAGCTGTTTGGTGTCGACTGTACTATTTACTTGGTAGCACTTCTTCTGCCCGGTTCGATGTGGCTTAATCAGCCCGGCTTGTTCCAGTAGCTTTAGTTGCTGACTGACGCCAGCGGTCGAGACGTTAACTTCACTGGCTAATTCGCTGACGCAAAAGTTCTGTCCGCTGTTAATCAGTTGCAGTAGTTTATAACGAGTGGGATCACCAAGAGCTCGAAATTGACTGATTAAATCGTCTTTCATTTAGCTTGGCTGCTTTAGCTCGATTAGTGAACTATCGTGGGCGACATTGAGGATGCAACCCCAGCTGGCAAACGGATCTTCTGGTACATGGTCGAGTTTTACGAACAGCGGCGAGAGATCGATGCCTGCGATTAGTGAGGGTGAGCCAATGATTTTCAATTCATCAGCTTGCTTGTGTGAGGCCGCAACGGCGTCGAAGTGTTTTTGTTCAACAACAACTGAGTATTTGTCGAGTAGTTGTTTGATGTCCTTTAATTCAGGTTTAGACTCCTGGCTATGCCAGGCCAAAAATGCATCATCAACGTAGGCGTCAACTTTTGTTTTGTCGCGTTGTTTGAGTTCTTCGAGCCCTGCGAGAGTAAGAATAGTTAGCTCTTGATCGAGTTCTTCTTGTTCCCACAATGGAACTTCGCCAGAGCGATTGTGTTCTTTGAGGCTAAAACTACACCACTCAATATCGACCGAACTTTCCTCGTTTACTGCTGCAACGAACGAATGAAATCGATTTGTATATGGGCAACTGAAATCTATATAAACCTTCAATTTTCCTCCTTGGTTATCTCTCATTATAGCAAGTTGTCGTTTTTATCGGATGACAGGCGGTATTCTACATCAAGCGCCATTGCGTTTGCTACAACTACATTATGAAAGAATGAATATTAGTGAGTGAAATATGAACGATTCACTGTCGGCGCAAGTAAGTTAATTGTACTCCCTGTGTTGCCCGACTTATACAGCCCCGTAAAACATGGTTAGTAGCTCATAAACAACGTATGCCGGCCACACCAGCGCCTTGAAAAATCCGGTAATTACTGCCCAGAACCCAGCCGCTGCTTTTATGAAATAAATTAACGCACCAACGAAACCCACAAAGTATAGTGCGCTTCCACCGCCTTCGTTTGATTTCGCCATAACTGCTCCTTAATTCTAGTTAAACTATGCCTACGACTTCTGTTTGGCTTCTACTTTGACTCTAAATGACAGCATCATGCCCAGACCAGCTGCCGATACTATCATCGCAATCAGCCAGCCGACGCCCGGTAGTAGCCTGACGAGATAAAACAACGCGAGACCAAGCACCAATGCACTAAAGCGGTTTGGCTGGTAGTCGTCTTTACTGTTGATTTTACTGAGAAGCCACTGTCCAATACTGAATCCGACCAGTAGCTTCGCTGTGTACAGAGCTATCAGCCAGACTGTTAGTATAATCAGTGCCAGCGGAACCCCGATGACCGTAATCATCAACACAACTACTGCTGGAAGCGTAGCTAGCAGTGCCAATGCACCATAGCCGATAACTCGACTTGGTTGTTTCCAAAGTACCTGGTCGCCTCGAGTAAATAGTTTAGGGAATAGCCATAGCAGAACACCGCCGACAATTGTGGCTGCCAGAAACGCCCAGACGGTAAAGCCGGCGGCCAGCGCGCGTAGTGCGCCCTGTGTATTTATCTCCGGTACTGAGCCCTCGCCACGTATAACGTCTCCGCGCACTTCACCAGTAACTGTAGCGGTTTTATCTGATTTATATTCAACGTCGCCATCAATTACCGCATTGCTGCCGATAGTGACAGTTGTGGCTGCGACTCGTACATCGCGACCAATATTGCTGTCGATTCTGACTACATCGCCTCCGGCCATCACACCGCGACCGACCGGGCCGTCAACTATCAGGCTGCGGCCGCCAAATACGATACCGCCGCTAATGACGCTATCGCCATCAACACTGAAGGTGTTGCCGGCTACCGATGCGCTATCTCCAATGTTTGCTCCAATCAGGCTGATACTTTCACCAACTGCTCGCAGGTCGTCACGGATAGTTCCAGTAACTTCTATGTTGTTAGCTGCAGCAATGACGTCGCCGTTGACTTCGCCGCGGATCACTAACCGATTGCTAGCTGCGTAAACATCGCCGTTGATTGTACCTTCGATAATTATTTCTGAGCCGGCACCAAACCAGTCATCGTTTATGACCTGGCCTTCTTTAACGATAATCGTGTCGTTCGCTTGCACCGCAGCAAACACTGGCACCGCTAATGCAGCCACCATTAAAAGTGCAACACCCAGATAGTTTGTGAGCTTTTTCATATAGAATTCCTCCGTTTACTTAATCGCATTATACACCCAAAAAACGCTGAGGACGCACCTCTTGAGTAAAATAGTTAGTATTCTTAGCAATAAATGTTAGGATTGTTCTATGTCAAAACAGATTAGAAACATTGCAATCATTGCGCACGTCGATCACGGAAAGACTACGTTGGTTGACGCATTTTTAAAGCAAACTCAGACCTTTGCAGAACATCAGTCCGAGATGGATCAGGATTTGATTATGGATTCGGGTGATCAAGAACGTGAGCGCGGCATCACTATAACTGCCAAAATCACTGCGATTGAGTATAAAGACACCCACATCAATATCATCGACACCCCTGGCCACGCCGACTTTGGTGGCGAAGTGGAACGTACGCTGCATATGGCCGATGGCTGTCTGCTGATTGTCGACGCTCAAGAAGGCCCGATGCCGCAGACAAAGTTTGTGTTGCAAAAAGCGTTCGATGCCGGTCTGAAGCCGATTGTCATTATCAACAAAATCGACAAACCAGCCTCTCAGGTCGAGCGAGTCGAAGATCAAATTGCAGACTTATTCTTAGAACTAGCAACAGATGACGACCAGCTGCACTACCCTGTTTATTACGCTATTGGTCGTGACGGTAAAGTTTGGGAGTCTATGCCAGACAACATTTCTGATTCCGCCGACATCACGCCGGCGCTTGATGCAGTAGTCGAATACGTACCAGAGCCGGATGTCAGTGACGATGGCAGTTTGCAGCTGCTGGTTACGTCACTGCAGTGGGACAACTATGAAGGTAAATACGTCATCGGTCGGGTGAAACGTGGTGAAATTTCTAAAGGTCAGTCAGTGACACTGGCTAAAGGCGACGACACGTTTGGAACATTTAAAGTCGACGCCATTTATGGCTATCGTGGCTTAAACCGGGTCAAGCAAAATAACGCTACAGCAGGCGAAATTGTGGCAGTAACTGGTATCGCTTCGGCTGAGATTGGCCAAACTGTGACTGATACTGACCAGCCAGAAGCGTTGCCGACGATTGAGATCGAACCACCAACACTGAGCATGTATCTGGGCCCAAACACGTCACCGTTTAAAGGCGAAGAAGGTAAATTTACGACTTCACGTCAGATTAGCGAGCGTCTACAGAAAGAATTAGAAACGAATATTGGTCTAAGAGTCGATCCTGATGGGATTGGCTTTGTGTTGCAGGGTCGCGGTGAACTGCACTTGAGTGTGTTGATCGAAACTATGCGCCGTGAAGGGTTCGAGTTTGAAGTCGGTCAGCCGAATGTTGTGTACCAGCAGAAAGATGGAGATATCTTGGAACCAATTGAAGAAGTAACTGTCGAAGTCCCGATCGAGCATGTTGGCACTATTCAGAGTGAATTCGGTAAGCGACGCGGTCAGCAGACTGACCAGCAGAATCTGGATGATGGCAACGTTCGACTGCAGTTTACGATTCCAACTCGTACCTTGCTTGGCGTTCGCTCGCAACTGGTGACAGCCACCAAAGGCACATTAATTATGCATTCGTTGATGGCTGGCTACGAACCGAAGTCATCTGATATCAACCAGCAGCGCAACGGCGTGTTAACCGCCCACGAAACTGGCACCACCACTCCTTATGCCCTCAACTCAGCAGAAGCGCGCGGCGAGCTAATCATTGGTCCTGGTGCCAAAGTCTATCGCGGACAGATTGTTGGCCTATCTAATCAACGTCAAGATTTAAATGTAAACGTCTGTAAAGAAAAACAACTTAACAACATGCGCTCATCCAGCAGTGATGGTACGGTACAGCTAACACCACATACACAGCTAAGCCTGGAGCAATCAATCGACTTTCTCGAAGACGACGAGTTGCTCGAAGTTACGCCACAGTCATTACGACTTCGTAAGAGTGATTTAAACGTTAAATAGTTATTTTTAGCTGGCGCAGACGATACAATCAGTTTCGTGTCGTGAGGAATTAGACCAGATTGTAAGCGCGCGGTAGTAGCCCAGCACATCACTGTAGCCCATATAGTCGGCGATTCGTCGCAGCCAGTACACTCCGATTCCACCAATAGCTAAGTTCTTGTAGTTCATGATTGCCCAGCCCGGCCCTACTGGGACGATATGGATTGAAGACTGTTCGTAGTCACTTGGTCGATGTGTGCCTTTTATGCGAGCGTTGATGTCTTTGGCGACAAAAGTACCGTGACGAATAGCAGTGAGTGCAGTACCACTATGTTTGGTGTTGGCGTTATCGCCGATCACGTAGACGTCGTCGTGGGTTTGCAAGTGGTCATTTACTTCAATTTTACGGTTGTCATTAATTTTAAAATGATCTTCATTTTCTTTATAAAATGGATTGTTAGTAGTGCCGGCGGTCCAGACGACGGTATGGGTTTTTATTCTACCGTGCGAGGTGTCCAGCGTGTGAAGCGTTTCTGATTTCACCATGGTGTCAAGCTCGATACGTACGCCGAGCTTTTCAAGTCGTTTGTGGGCCAGTTTAGATGCTTTCGGATTAAGCTGTGGCAGCACCCTATCCTGCCCTTCCACTAACCAGATAGTAATGTTATCAGCCGAGGTGTTGTGTTTTTTTGATATATTCTGCAGATAACTACCGAGTGCAGCCGCAAGTTCGACTCCAGTTGGCCCCGCTCCAATCACCACATAGTTTTGTTCTGCTTCATTACGATCAGTTAATACTTCGTGAACGTGCTCGCGTAGCTCGATAATTTCTTCGACAGTTTTAATCCCGAACGAATGGTCGTGTAAACCGTCGATACTAAAATATGTCGTGACTGAACCGAGCGCCAGTACTGCATAGTCATAGCTGAGTGAGGATTCATCCGCTAGGGTTATGGTGTTAGTATCAGGGTCAATTTGAGTCGCTTTATTTATTTCTATATCTGCATTGTTGCTATCGAGCAGCATCCATTCAATCGGCAGACGCGCAGTCCCCATTTTATAGCCAGTTGCTGCTCGGTACAGCGCTGGGCAATAGCGAAAGTCTTCTTTTTCATTTACGACAGTAACTTTGACATTTTTGTTTTTGCGAAGCTTGCGTGCAGTCCGTATTCCGCCAAACCCGCCACCAATAATTACGATATGTTTCATGGTTCAAACTATATCTCTCGTGTTTTACGAATGCAATTAACTATTAATCCATATTTGAGTTCCGCTTATGGTAGGCGTACATTAATGGTATGACTAATTTAAAACAAGATATTCAACAATTAATTTCAGGCGACATCGATGACTCGGTCGAGACAAAAGAGAAATTCTCTCACGACGCGAGCATGTTCGAGCTTGAACCAGAGCTCATTGTGGCTCCAAAAGACAGCGAAGATATTAAAAAGCTAGTGAGGTACGCAGCAGAACACAAATCAGATATGCCTGATTTGTCAGTTACTGTCCGCAGTGGCGGCACATGCATGTCAGGTGGTGCAGTAAACGAATCAATCATCCTCGACATACAGAAATACATGAACGAGGTCTACGGCGTCGAAAACAAAGTTGGCCACGCTCAGCCTGGTGCTTGGTATCGTGATTTTGAAAAAGAAACGCTTAAACACGAGGTATTAATGCCTAGTTACCCTGCCTCACGTGATTTATGCACTATCGGAGGCATGGTCGCTAACAATGCTGGCGGTGAGCGCTCATTGCAATACGGTAAGACTGAAGAGTTTATAGAATCACTCAAAGTTGTATTAGCTGACGGTAATGAATACGAGATGCGCGCTTTGAATAAAGATGAGCTCGACCAAAAGATGGCTCAAGATGATTTTGAAGGTCAACTTTACCGTGATGTATTTAAATTAGTGGATGAAAATTATGATGAAATCAAAGCTGCGAAGCCTCAAGTCAGCAAAGACTCCACTGGTTACCATATCTGGGACGTCTGGGATCGAGAAACCGGTGTATTCGACATCACTCGGTTAATAGTTGGTTCCCAAGGCACGCTCGGAATCGTGACGGATGTTAAATTCAAACTTGTTGAGGCGCCGAAACACTCAGGCACACTGGTTGTGTTCTTGCGCTCGATTGATGATCTTGGTGATGTTATTAATAAAGTCCTGTCACATAAACCAGCCACATTTGAGGGGTTTGACAACTACACATTAATGTTAAGTTTCCGGCTGTTTCTGAGTTTCCATAAACTAATTGGATGGTGGCACACTATTACCTTAGCCTTCCGTTTAATTCCGGATGCGTTAAAGTTGTTCCGCGGCATTCCAAAAATGGTGCTACTGATCGAATTTCAAGCTGATACAGAAGAGGAAGTGGCAGATAAAGTCCACCAGATGCGACTAGATATGAAAGAATTTGGCCACGAAGCCCTATTCGAAGAGGATGAAACCGAAGCAAAAAGTGAAAAGTTCTGGATTATGCGTCACGCTAGTTTTAAATTATTGCGAGATAAGGTTAAAGACAAGCACACAGCTCCGTTCATGGATGACTTAGTGGTTCCACCTGAAGTGTTACCGCAATTCTTGCCTGAAATTCGCGAAGTGATTAAAAAGTATGATTTGATGGCCACAATTGCTGGTCACATGGGTGACGGAAACTTTCACATAATTCCGTTGATGAATATCGAACGAGAGGAAGAAAAAGCTAAGCTCGAACCAGCCATGAAAGAAATTAATGACATTGTCCTCAAGTACAACGGTTCATTATCTGGAGAACATAACGATGGTATGATCCGTGGTCCATGGCTAGAAAAAATGCACGGTGAAGAAGTATTTGGCCACTTTAAACGAGTAAAAGAAATCTTCGACCCAAAGAACATCTTCAACCCTCACAAGAAAACAGACGCCGATTGGGATTACAGCATGGCTCATCTGCGAGATACATTCTAGATAAAAGAATTAAATCCTAAGCCAAAAAAATAACACGCCCTTTTGGGGCGTGTTATTGGTTTAACTGTTATTACTACTACTCGAGGAACGAGAATCTTTTAACGTATGACTGACTTTGCCACCAGTCGCCGAGTCCCGCTACTTGTTTTTTGTTGGCTAACGCTACACCAAGCAGTGCGATGGAGTATACGATGTGGTCGTCGATGAACGGATTGTTCTCGCCGGGCATAACTGCCGTCCACATCATCATTAACATGACTATGCCTGAGATTGCAGCCACCTTTACTCCGATACCAAGCACAAGTGCAGTACCGATTAGACCAAGTCCGGCCATGAACGCAACGTCAACGAACTTGTTGCCCGCAATTCCACTGTAGAAATCTTCGAATGGACCCTGAGTTGCGAAGGTTAAGAAGCCTTCAGTTGGTGACCCGCCGTTAGCAACTGCTTTCTCGCAGAGGATTTGCACGGTTTCTACACCTGTTTGTGGATCAACGCTGCGACAAGTCCCGAATCCGAGACCTAGCATCTTATCCGCGAACGCCCATAGGAATATCAAGCCTATTGTTATTCTGAGCGCAGCCCACACATAGGCGGTTTTATCGCTCGTTTTATTATTTTTTGCCATATAACTCCTTAATTTATGCTTAGGGCTGTATTCTACTCCTATAGCATAAGCTTTTTCAACTAATGGCCCCGTACTAGGTATACAATTCTGGTTTATGGTTTGCTAACGAAGGTATCGTTGGTAGGCGTACCAAGCGACAGCTGCTATGACGATTACAGTTATTGTCTTTACTACGACCATTAAAGCCTCAGCAAATCTTGCGCTGTTGGTTACACCACTGACTGATAGCTGATCGAGTAATTTCGTGTCAAATTCCTGTTGGGTGTTTTGGTTTTTTTTGTTCGGCGGGTTGTCCGTTGGTGCCTGGTCGTTAACTTCTGTTTGCTGTGATTCTGAGTGGGTGTTAGTTGGTTGAGTGGCTATCTCTTCAGTTTGATTTTCCGACTCTGCATCGTAACTGATGACGTTTTCAATCTCAGTCCAAGCGCTTGTTGCGTTAGCTAGTTCATCTTCTGTTTGCTGAATAGAATCCGATGCTGGTTTATTGTCATCAGCTGACTGCCTTTTACTATTGTTTGAAGGGTCAGTGTCAGTGCTCATGGTTAGTGATTATTATATCACTTTATGTCTGTCTGGGTTATAAACCTAACACCGAATTAATCTTCGCTCGGTCAAACCCTAGTACTTTTTCTTTCGTGCCATCATCTTTTTCAATTACCGTGAACGGTACTCCGAGCTGACCGCTCAATTCGTACAGCTCTTTAGCGATGGATTGGTCTTGGTCGGCTTTCTTGTCCTCGAATTCAATATCGTGGGTTTGTAAGTAGCCTTTTAGCATTTTGCAGTAACCACAAGTGGCGGTACTGTAGACCGTTATATTCATAACTATTACTCCTTTTCGTCTGCGGAATGTTGAACCACAAACTCTTTTAATTGATTTGTCAGCGCTTCATTGCGCAGTAAATAACACATTCTCTGTCCGACTCTCTCCTTGTCGACAAGCCCGAGTAATTCAAAGTTTTTGAAATGTTGCGACACTGCAGATGGTGTGACTCCTAGCTCTTCTGCAATTTCTGTAACACAAAGCTCATTATCGCTCAGTAGTAATTTGAATAATTTAAACCGCGTTTTATCTCCCAGTAGTTGCAACGCGAACACTGTTCGCTCTTCTTCTCGAGTCAGTGTCATGGTTTGTTTTGCTTTGGCTTTCGTCATAGTTAGTATTTTAGTAGCTACTTAAACCTTTTGCAAGCATACTTTTGTCGATTGATTTTTGGATTTTATATCATTCGGGGCCAGTAGAGGTAGTCGACATAATATACAACAAGAATGATTGCCTCAAAATGGGCCACAAACAACTAATAACGTAAGTTCGTCGCTCTTTCCGCTGAAATACCCATAAACATGTAGGCTAATCCACCTATGATAAACCCAGACACAAGTGTCGTTTGGATGGAGACAATTAGACTCAATAGAGCCAATACTGCAAAGAACGTTAGTTTGCCGAGATCGCCAATGACTCCTATTGCAACTAAATGTTCAATTTTATCTTTATGATTCATCCCGATATAAAATTCATCAGCATAAGAAAGAAAATTAGCCTCTTTGCTAAGTTCGCTGAACAGATTGTAAAACACGACTGCTATTGGGTTTAGAATAAATGCGCGCATAAAGTGCATTAAAGCATTTACGAAGGAAGTACCTCTAATAAGGTTTACTAAATTACCTTTATCCAGCATTTTCCCGACTATGTAATGATCAGCAACCTTAGCCAGTGCCGCTATCGTGGTTATAAAACCTACAGCAGCGTATGGATTGTCGGCGAAGATAAAAATCGCCATATAGAACGGCCACAGACTGGAGTAGATGACTGAACCAACATGTAATTCTACTTGATGGGGAGCTTGTGCCAAGAATCGCCGTATATTTAACTTTTTAAAATCTATATTTGTTTTTCTGGAAGACTCTTTTGCTAGTCCCAATGGTAGCGCGGCGAACAATAGCACTACTGCTGCGAATACATAAATCATACTGGCGCCATATTCTTCAGCGATTAAACCACCTAAAAACGGCCCCAAAGCGACTGTCAGTGTAATGATTATATAAAAGCTGGCTAAGTCTTTACCTAGTTTTTTGCCAACAGCTTTTGATAAATCCAGATGAGTACTAATTAGTAGTAAGCTGGCATAGATTCCGACAAATATACCCAAAATCAAGAGAAGCCAGGTACTTGTGTATATGCTTAGTAGATATAGTCCAGCGAAGTAAAATAAATTTAGTACGTAGGCAATCGTCAGACTGTGTTTTGCGCCAATTTGAGTAACTAGCTTAGCTGATGGTAAATGACATAAAGCCTTAGCTAAGAAATACAGCATAAAATACAATAATATTTCTGTGAATGTAAATCCTAGTTCATATAAATATATAGGAACAAACACGCCTACGATTGCTCCAGCCAATCCGTGTAGAGCTCTCGATGCAGTAATTTCACTCAGCTCTGAAAAGTGTAGTTTGTGACGATAGTCACCGTTTATTAATCGCAAACGAACTCCCTTTTTAGTCCGAAGTTAGTATTACGTTTCACAAATGTATCAATAATCAAATTCCTCAAAATAGAGCTGGTCTTCGAGTCCAAGCTCACGCACTTGTTCAGAGTATGCCTTAATCATGCCTGGCGGCCCACATAAGTAAATTGCGCAGTCATCTAAGCCGTTAAAGTGGTCTGCAATATCATGCAAACTTTTTTGACCAAACTCAGTCTCCTCGACTAGAGTCACATTAAAGGCTTTTGATTTCTCTTCAATGTCGTAGAATTCATCATAACCAAACGCCTCTGTTTTATCTTTCACAAAGTACAACATCTCGATCTCGGTCGCACGATTTGCATATTCCAAGCTCCGAGCTGCCGACAGGAATGGAGTTACGCCAATCCCGCCTGCTATCCATAGTTGCTTGTTAAAACGTTTATCGTCAAAGGTGAATCCACCATATGGACCTTTTACTTTTACCAAATCATGTGGATTGAGCTGTGAAAACCGCCCCGTTAGATCGCCAAGTTCTTTAATGTAAAACGTTAACTCCGAAGCTCGATCGCCGGAAGCAATCGTGAATGGGTGATAACTTTTTTCAGGAAGACTATCAAAGCTTAGGTATGCAAATTGGCCGGGACGAAACCGCAGTATTCGATATTTTGCGCGTAGTTTTAGCTCCCAGACGTCTCCTGGTAGCGAACGTATTGAGGTGATTGTGTAGGAGTAATGTTTGTGTAGAAAATCAGACAGCAGCGAATAATGTATAAAAGTAGCCATGGCGACTAACGTGAGCCCTGCCATATACCAATACATAAATCTGTCGGTGGCGAGCACGGAGCTAGAGCTGGATAAAAATGCATGTAGTGCACCAACCATGAACAGCAACCCCAGCCATCGATGAATTAAAATAAACGTTTCATGCTTGGCCTTTGTAAATATTGACCACAGACCCATCAGCAATAAGCCGTACAATGATAACCGCCCCAGAGTGAACGCGATATTCTTGAACCCAAAGAAATGATATATCAAATCATTCGCCCCGCTGCTAGCCAAATATAACAGCGTGTATCCGAGCGGATGCAGTAACAGTAATGCGATTGAAGCGGTGCCAAAAAAACGATGCGCTACATATACCTTGTCGAGACCACGAAACAATGTGTCGAATATCTTGTACCGGCCGCTAAGTATTAACGACCACGCAAACATCGCCATACCGCCAAAGGCCCCAACTTTCATAACTGCAGTAAAGGCGACCTCTGCATGGCTGAGCCCTGAAAAGTCATAGTTAAACATCCAAGCAACTGACGGAATTGCTATCACAAGCAAGCTCAAAGTGAAGCCCGGGTTCAGTTTTATTGGTTTATCTGTATCCATTACGCAAGTTATACATTAGCATAACTAGTGCATTTTAAAACTGGTATGATAGGCATATGTTCACGATTATCCTTACTCTACACATTATCGGCGCATGTTTGTCAGCCGGGGTTGTGCTCTATGGTCTTCAAGCCGCAGTTCGCAAAAAAGGAAATCTACATAAGCTCGTGACTGCTTCGATGTCGCTTTCAGTGTACGAAATTGCTACTGGGGTGATATTGATACTCCTAAAACCGAGTGTCTCCGCTGTAACTACGTTCTGCGTTTTCGGCACGGGGATTATCGCTGCGTTTTTAGCTGTAAACACCCTGGCCGCACATCGCATCACACAATCTCCAGCTGTTTAAAACCCTGAAAAAAATTAATTATCTAATATACTTACTATTTCAGAGATATGTCGCGCCTATTAAACATGGCGACTGACACTATCAGGACGATGACAGCCGATACGCTCATGACGATGATTGGCAACCAGTCAAATGTAGCGCCAGGATATTGCGGCGTGTGGTAAAACGGCGACAGGTAGCTGGTCCATGTTGGCCAGGCAAAGATTTGGTTGAGTGAACTGATTAGCGTGCAGTAGACGTAAAACCCCCAACCAAATGCTTTTACAAATCTGCTGCGTAGTGCGAATACAAATACAATCACCGTCATAAACAGAGTCATGGCTGGGACGCTGGCTAGCGCAGATAACCCGATTTCAATTCCGGATAGGCTAGTAGTGCTGTCTGTTGCCAGATTGTAGGCTATCGCGCCGGCTACCCCCATCACCGCTAACGTAGCGACGATTCCCATTAGGGTGTAGCCGACATGGGATAGCATCCACTTTGTTTTATCGAGTGCGGTTCCTAGCAGGTATTCTATGCGTCCGGATGATTCTTCGTCTTGCATTTTTGATATTGCTGTGATGACATAGGCAGACAGCATCGCTGCCAGTAATGGGAACATGGTGGCAATTACCGATTGCATGAAATTGCCGTTACCGCTAGTGGTGATAAAATCAGCAAACACATCGCTGTCCTCGAAAGTTGCGCGAAAATCGTTGACCACGACTGCAATCAAAACACCAGCGACGCCGTAGCCGACCAGCCAGGCAGTCAGGTTGCCTTTTTGCAGCCGGTGGGTCAATCCCATCGTACCTAGCAAGTGGCTGCTAGCTCGAGCTGGCCCGGGTTTGCTGTTAAATATGCTCGACCCTATATCGCGTTTGCTCATTAAATAATAGGCAAACCCAGATAACGCAGCCGATAGTCCCAGTAGCATCACAATCGGGAACAACCTGTCTGCTGCAAATGGTAGCACTAGATAGCTCCAGCCCATTGGTGATAGCCAACTAATCCAGCTACTGGTAACACTTAACCCATCAGCGCCAATTTTGCCGAGTGAGTCACCCAGGGCACGAATCACGAAAAACACACCCAGCACGCTTATTGCCATCAGGTTTGCGCCCCGTCTGTAGTCGCTCAGCTGAGCTGTAACCGCTGACACACTGGCCATCAGTATTCCGAATGCAGCCATCGCTGCTGCAAAATATGCGCTACTGCCGTTATTAAACTCCGGCACACTGACCAGGATGCCAAAAATTAACAACCCAACTACTGCGTTTGCTAAAACAGCGACTAACAGCGCTGCAGTTAGCGGCGCACTACGTCCGACAATTCCCGAGCTAATTAATTCTCCGGCACCGGTCTCTTCGTTGTGACGAGTGTGCCTAGACACAACAAAAATACTCATAATTGCGATAATGAAAAGGCCAAACAAGAACACTTCAGCAATCAAGACTGAGCCCACATTCGGCCCCTGTACGGCACCCTGGAAAATTCGTCCTACTACACTCGGTACTGCGGAGCTAATGTAGCTTAGTATCTCTTCTTTGCTGCCACCAAATGTTTCGACAATTGCCGGAGCAGACCCGCCGACAAACCCCACCGCCAGTGCGATGAGTACAGGGAGTCTTATGCGATCACGGCGCAATGCTAGTCGTAGTAGTCGTAGTGTCCCGGTGAATCTATCCATGACTATTGTTTCTTCGTGCGCGGACTGTGATCGTAGTGGCGCAAGAACAGCTCCTCTAGTTTTGGAGGGTGGCTAGTAATATGTGTTAGCTCTAATTCAGCGATCCGTTTGGTGATTGCGCTCAGGTGTTGGGGTTCGACTTCAAACGACGCTTTGTCGCCCGACTGCTCAAACTCATGCACGCCGTCTAGATTAGCAATCGCTTCGGCCGATTGTTTTGATTCGATTGTAAAGTTAGTCCGCTGCAACTCTTGGATGTTTCTTAGCGTACCCTGTTCGACAGTTTTGCCCTCACGGATGATGGTTACGCGGTCACACAGTGCTTCGACTTCGGCCAAAATGTGGCTAGACAGCAGCACTGTCTTGCCCTGGTCTTTCAACTCCAATACGTATTGCTGGAATGTGGCTTCCATCAGTGGGTCCAGTCCGGAAGTTGGTTCATCTAAGATGTATAGATCGACATCACTAGCAAGCGCAGCCACCAGTGCCACTTTTTGCTTATTGCCTTTTGAATATGTGCGGAACTTTTTGGTCGGGTCCAGGTCAAATCGCTCTATCAGATTGGCTCGTTTATCTTCGTTCAGCCCGCCACGCAGATCTCCCAGTAGATCAATGCACTCGCCACCACTCAGGTTTGGCCACAAATTTACATCACCCGGCACATAGGCCAATTGTCTATGAAGTTCGACTGAATTACCCCAAGGTTCTTGACCCAGCAACGTCACCTGGCCTGATGTTTTCTTTAACAGTCCCAGTATGATGCGAAT
>Ga0136596_1000009_pt1 | contig 200154 bp, 280 predicted proteins | sample AntRauTorcE11897_FD_101387 | JGI IMG/M metagenome (GOLD analysis project Ga0136596, IMG submission 101387) | Saline lake microbial communities from Rauer Islands, Antarctica - Metagenome Torckler E11 #897 | ecosystem: Environmental > Aquatic > Non-marine Saline and Alkaline > Saline | place... | reverse complement strand
GTCGTAGTCATCCGGTACGCTGAATGTGACGCCACCCGCAACCACTTCACGGTTCGTATCGAAAACACACGGCTTATCTTTGACCTCTGTGACCGTGAAGGGGGTATCCTCTTCGAGTTCGCGCCGTTGGGAGCCGTTGTCATAAACGACACAACCCGCTGGCATGGCAAGACGATTGTGATTCCGGGGGTGAGTTCTTCGACTTTCATAGCAATACCTCCCTTCGTAAGGGTAATTATTACAGGCGCTTGATTTTGATGTGAACAACCGGGGCATCCAGCCGCCCATCGTCACGGATGGTGGAGGTTTCCCACCGGACACCCGTGACCTCGTGGGGGTAGCCGTCAATAGCGAGGGTCTGCCCTTCTTGGGGGACACTAGACCAGTGGCCTTCGTAATACTCCGCCCGGTCCGGCTCTTCGAACTTGATATGCGTGGTGCTCATAGCGTTACCTTCCTAGTTACGGTCGATGGTGTAGGGTTCCAACACTTCAGCCAGCTTGCGTACAGTTGCTTGGATGCTCTTGCGCTTGGCGCGGTATGCGAATTCGATCTGTGCATCCGTCGCTTCATAGTCGAATTCCAGCGGGTCGATATCAACATCGGCGTCCGTACCTTCAAGGCGTTCCCACGTGGACAGTAGAATGTCCACAGGGGCCTCCACATACGTCTTACCGTACTCGCAGACCTCTTCGGGGATACCAGCACCCTCACAGTACAAAGCGTTCGCCCAATAGATGTGGTCGATCTGAGCCTCCGTGAGGTTGCGTACCCTCACAGATTCACCACGTTTCCACTTCTTGACGAGGTTGGCCCGCATCGCTTCGACTTTGGCCTCGCTATCCCAATAGCAACGCCACTCTACCCCTGCCGGGCTAGTGCCGATGTATGTGCCTTTTTCTAATCGCGTTGCCATGTCGTCGTCGTCTCCGTGTTCGGTTCGGGTTCACTAGTATATACCCTAATGATCCCGGTCCGTCAAAAGGAATTTGTGTCATAGGTAGGCAGTGCCCTGTTCAGCCAGCAATGTCTTAGAAGGTAGAGAGTTGACTGGGGACCCGACTGGGACCCTAAACCCTTGGCAAAGCATCGGAGTTCTAGGGTTAAGTGCATTCTGTAGACAGCCCCCGTTGCGTGACGCCGTGAAATATGATATGGGGGCCTGGGGGCCTGAGGGCCTGAGGGCCTGTGATCACGTGAATTCTTGTATCTGGCCGTGAATTGTGAGCACAAAAGGGGTGGGTGCGTGAAAAACCGTTCCAAGAAATAGGTCCGCCCCCTTGGACCCGTGCTAAGGGGTAAGCATCCAAGGGGGCGGCCTGTCATTATATCTTTTAGGTGTAGTTACATATACTGCTTGTCGTTTTAGAACGCCGTATCTCTAGCAATTCGATGGGGTCGTGACCCTCGGAAGGGGTGCCCATCGGGCCTACCGTATCATGTGACGCTAGGGGGGTGCGGAACAAGTAAGCTACCCGTCAGATAGGCCAGCATGTGTAGTAGAATCAACATAGGTCGTATCGTATTCGTTTCGTAGTGACTAAGCAAGGGGTGGGGGCCGAAGCCCCCTAGCACCCGTCTGGCTTAGTTGGTGAACGCTGCCTCGACGTCGGTCGGGTTGATGCGGGTGTGCTTGACACCGTTGCGCTTGTTACGGCGGCAACACTTGCACCAGCTTTGGACGTAAATCTTGCCACGGTACTTACGCAGGCCGAAGTCGTGCTTGACGGCTTCGATACCGTGGACCGTCTTGTCGCACTTGGGGCACTGGTGCTCGATGTTTTCCCAAGGCTGCATCCGACCGACCATGCCCCGGTGTCCACCACGGGTCATGTTCGGGAACTGACGCTCCATGCGGTCGTACAGCGCCGACGCTTGCTCTTGGGTGAACTCCGGGTTCGCGTGAACCCAGCAACGGATGAAATCTTTTCGGGTCGAAAGGTCGTTAGCTTTGGTCGCGGTCGTCATGGTCAATCTCCTTGATCGTCGTAGTAAGTTCGTCGTCTCTAGGGGATCCAATGTCCCCATCTTCACTAACCTATACCCTAACCTTGGGAACCCGTCAAAACTTTCTTCAAAAAGATTTCGACACGCTACGTTAGGGTACCGTAGGACCCGACTAACAAAAGCTAAAGATCGCGTAGCGCAGTTCCGGCGCATCGTTTCATTTGCAGACTGTCGAGCATATCAATCTCAGAGTCCGTCATTTCGACACGATCTCCAGCTTCAAATGCGCATGGGAGGCGGTCAGAGTACGCACCGCCTGTCAACCCTAGCCCATCCTTAATAGCACACTTGTACGCAGTTCGGACGGAAGTGTGTCGATGTGTGCAAGCCCCACGAACATTTCCAACAGCTTTGTAATAGCGTTTCATATCAGTCCCTAAGTTGAAAGTCTCTAGGGGATACAATGTCCCCATCTTCACTAACCTATACCCTAGTGGTGGGAACCCGTCAAAACTATTTAGTAAATCTCTTCGGTAGCGTGTTTCAACAGGGCATAGACTTTCTTGGTAGCCACTCTGACGGGGATACCCGCATCAATCATGGTATTCAGGAGGTCTTCAGCCTTATCACATGAACAGTTCAGATCCTCATAGATCGCGTTCATAGTCTTTTTGAGGGTTTTCATAGCTGCCTCCGTAGGGGGCGGGGGCCGAAGCCCCCTAGCCGCTTCACATATTGCGAAGCATTTCTTCGACGTCCGAAAGTGTCCACTCGTCGCGCTTCAGGGTCGGGCGAAAGCCTTTGTCACTCTTGTAGCAATCGCTGTACGATTGCAGCGCCATTTCGAACTCGTACTCATAGACGTTTTCGAACCGATCTGCGATGCCTTCGCTGGTCGTGAAACAGCACTGCCAACCTTCCGCCTTAGCGCGGGCCTTGCGCTGGGCATTCTCTTCACGAATGTGCGAAAGCACGTCCGTGTCGTTTTGCATGGCGATTTCTTTTTCAGTCAGCGTCGTCATCGTGATCTCCGTTTAGGCTCTGGCGTCGGGCCAATCCCTCCCGCCTTCACTAATTTATACCCTAGTGGTCGGGATCCGTCAAAAGAAACTTTAGAAACTCAGGTACAGGCCGGTGTTCTTTTCGAATGTGTCGACCAACTGGTCAGCGTAAACGTCGTTTGCTTCCGCTTTGACCTTAACGCTGGTGCCGTGGATCTTGATGAACTCCAGATCGTACAGGTCTTTACCGTTCAGGCGGATACGCACATAGTTGATCTTGCGGTTGCCACTAAACTTAAACGTCACACCACCACCCGGCAGCATCAGGTAATCACGCCCCTTTACAAAGGCGCTCAGGCGGCGCTGCCCACCAAGCTGGCTCAAGATCGTTTCGGCAATTTGCTTTTCAGTCGCTTTGTCCATTGTCCCTGTCTCCGTCTAGCTTTGAGTTAGTCTCCGTCCTTCCACTAACCTATACCCTAGTGATCTCCGCCTGTCAAAATTATTTAGTCCAAAGGGGCTATTTCTTTCGACCTTCTTCGAAGTACCAATCGGTATGGAGCTTGTTCAACTCCGACGATTTCTTTTTGCACGCATCCTCATCAGAGAGTAGGTAGCAGTATCCTGTATCAGCACCAAACACCCCGTAATCGCTGTACCCCTCGTCAAACTCCACATAGAAACCTACCTTGCGATCCTTTTCCAGTGCTTCAGTCATGGTCGTCATTGCTGCCTCCTCGCTGTGTCCGGGAAAGCCAACCCTTCCCGTCTTACACTACCTTATACCCTAGCGATCACCATCCGTCAAAAGTATTTAGTCACTCTCACCAATGCGGCCTAGCATGTTCCCGTCTATCACCACTGACGACAGTACCTCCGCTTGGTCCGACCATGATGCGGTACTAGGGTCTACCAGCACCAACTGTACCTCTACGTGGCCCTCAGTGCCGTTCATGCCCCAAGAGTCCCCCTCTTCCACCCTCAACTGTAGGCGCTCACGTATGACCTCTAGTACACGTGCCTCTATGTCTTGCGATGCATCAGCCATTGCTTGTCTCCTAGACGTTTGTGCGCCGTCCCTTTGCCTTCAACCAAATCTTGTTGTCTTCGAAGCGCACCAGACCTTTCCTAGCCAGATCCCTGTAGATTTTCCCCACAAGGGAGGCAGTCGACCCTACACGGTCTCCCAACTCTTGGCAGGTCTGTCCCGTGTTCTTTTGCAGGGCACGCAGTACGGCAGCCTGTTTGTCTGTCAGGTCCGGGTCCAGTTCATCTTGCATCTCACGCAGCTTGGCAGCCGCTGCCTCCAGACGTTCAGCCATGTCCCCAAGCTGGTCAGCTTCCGGTGGATACATGGAGGCCAACATCCCTCCTACCTCTTCATCCAAGGAACCGTACATGCCGTTGGCAGTCTTGAGCACATCACGCAAGCGGTCGTCGATCTTGTTGTGGTCGTCCGGGTCAATCGTAGAGAAACTCATGGTCCTAGTCTCCGTAGCTATGGGGGCAGGGGGTAGGCCCTCACCCCTAGTAGATTAGTTTTTCGGCGCACGACATTTCTTGCACATGGTCTGCACGAACTCCGTGCCGTTGAGCTTGCGGGTGCCGAACACATGTCTCCGGGCGCTTGGCCCATTTACCACACATGTGTCGTTTGTTGTCCGCGTTCTCGATCGTCGTAGTAAGTTCGTCGTCGTCTCCTTGCTCGTGTTGGGGATCATCTCCATCGTCACTATCTTATACCCTAGTGTCCCTCACCTGTCAAAAAGAATTTGTGTGATCGGTGAGGCCCTGCGAAATTCTGTGATCTGGGTCTCGGAGATCAGGCGATCACATGATCACAGAAAAAGTTGGGGGTGGGGGGGTGCGAAGAAACCGCTTGCTTAACTCGCCGGGGTCCCTGAAAAATCCAAAAAAGGCGAATTAGGTCTGCAGTAAAAATGTGGCTGAAAAAGGGTCAAAAATCCCAGAGAATGCCGCAGCCCCCTATAATCCGTTTGTTTCGCGGGTCCAATACAACTAATCAACAAAATTTATCCCCACAATCCCATACCCACGACCCTCCGCTATGTATTTATGACCCCGAACACATAGGAGACGGTATGTCCGATCTCAACGTCTTGCAATTTGTCGAATCGCCCCTTGGTCTTGGGTGCGACACCCTTTATCCCGTCCAACGCATCGTCCTGAAGCTCATCTATGGGCTTTCACTCGACGACCATGATCCCATCCCCATCCGAATCGACCATACCGGCACGACCCGTGACTTCACCGAATTCGAATATGCCGAATGGCTCAAGGCCGAAGGTCGCTTTAGGGGAAAGGCCGGGTCGGAACAGGTGAACCTCGTCATGGGTCGGCGAGGAGGCAAAACATTTATGTCGCATTTGATCCTCGCATACGAAACGTACCTTACGCTGGCGGCCAACCGAAACCAGTTGACGGATTTGGTCAGGGTCACGGTCAATAAGGATCTGGCCCTTCACCACCACACCGATTTGGATAACACCTGCAACAAGTGCCATTACCTCAAGGGCCAGTGTCATACGCAAACGCGCACGTCGCTTTATTTCAGTGACGATGATCGCAAAGACAAGGCCCGAGTGACCTCCTGTTCAATCCGATCGGCCCCCAACACGATCCGGGGACGCTGGCTCCGCACCGCTGTCCTCGACGAAGCCGCTTACATGAACGAGGAGGCCCTCCGCAAGACCATCACCACGGTTCGTCAAGCGTATTTCGCGTCCCCCGAAAGGCGTATGATCTTAACGTCCAGCCCCTCCTACGCCGAGGGTACGTTCTACGAGCATCACACAGGATATGCGGGACTTGCGCTACGAATTCCCACATGGGAAGCCAACGCGGATGTCGACAATGCGTTTTTGATCAAACAGCACGAAAAGGCCCCAGAAAATTTTGCCGTCGAGTATGGTGCCGAATTCAAAAAGCCCGAGCCAAAGCCCAACGCCTCAGAACCCTGCCCCACATGCGGGTGTGGTGGTTGCGCCAAATAAACCTTCCCCCTGAAAAGACCCCCTTCGCTGAGGAGGCCCCCTTTCGTGAGGAGGGGGGCCTTTTTAGGAAAGCCCTAATATATCGCGGACTTTCTGTGCCACATCGCCATTGTGGCCGTAACCCGATCGTGTGTCAGACCCGTAGCCTGTTTCCAGCCACCACCCATCCTTTTGAATGCGCAGGAATCGGGACACCCAGAGGTCGAGATCAACGCTTTCAGCATGTTCGGCTTGGCAATAGTCGCTCATCGAAAAGGTCACGTCCCCCTCGTACCCGAGCGTAACTTCCAGCCCCAAGAAAAGGCCCGGCCACGTGTCGTCAGGTGGGCAATCGGGGACTTCCCATTCCCAAAACACCCATTTCATTTCGATTTCGCCACAACGTTCGTGGTTTATGAGTTTCGAAGGCGGAGGTATGTCCAAACGCCCTGTGACCGCGTACATATAATCGAGTTCATTGAGCATGTTCCTAAGCATTACAACCCCAGCAAGTTACGGATACCTGCAATCAAATCATCGGGATCCTTGAAACCACCACCCCTTCCCACCCAGCCATAATTGTGCTCGACCCGATGCTCACTTTGCGTGTTCACAAAATCTTCAATCCATTGATCTTTGTCGACCCTGTAATCAACATGGCGGTCCCTCATGTTCAGCACCCACCGCGTATCCTGTGTCTTCGACAGGTATAGGCGGAAGGTGCGTATTCTTTTCGGGTAAGAGGGGTCATCCTCAAAGTTTTTTTTGCGGTTCGTCTTTCCAGACCGTCCACGACAGTATGAAACCGTGTTCATCTCCAGTGATCTGTGTGGGCGGAGGTATGTCCATACGCCCGGTCAAATGGTGCATGTACTCAATTTCCCAGAGCATGTTTCTAAGCATAGGAAGTGACCCCTATCGTTGGTTTCTGGTCGAGCACCCAAAGCAATTGCTGGACCAGAACCGAAGCCGTAAAGCCTCCATACCTTGCTGTGCCTTCGCGGGGGCTTTCGAGTTCGAGTGTGTTTTGGTATTTCAGGTGTTTGTCTTTCCAGTCCGATAGCGGAACGGATCTTTCGGTGAACATCGATGAACGCATGAAGCACGTTAAATGGCCGTCATGGTCTAGGTACGCTACCAAAACGATTGGCAAAATACGCTTTCCCGGAGGCCACCAATACCATTCCATCTTGATGCTTCCCGGTCTTAGCTGCAGGGTCGTAGGGATATCTTGCCAGTCTTCGCCCAAAAGACTGCGCAACAGCACGTGTTCGTTGAAATGATTAGATAGCATAGGAGTTCCACGCATCAAAGCCGTTACGTATCGTACCCAAGCAGGACGCCAGCGTCAAGCTAAGGCCAATGATTCATTTATATACCGTTGCGTGTGTATCGAACCTTTCGATTCGGTAGGGGCTTTCTCAGGACTTCCACCTCCGAGTTAAGACATTTCAGATAAACAGGACGCCACATGCGACGTTTGATCAAGGAAAAGGACATGCGTAAATGGGCCGCTACAGACGGACGCCAGCTTTACCGTGAGTTCCGTGATCATTGGGAGAAGGTACAGCGGAAGGTGGAGGATCTCGATGAAAGTAAAAGGGGTTCCGCGAAAGCCGTCAGTCAGTACGTCTTGGTCCCTTTCATCAACAGGGGTATTGAGCTTTCGCGGTTCGTGCTGGAAAACAAAGCGGTGCCGTCCAACAAGGCCAAGAGCCTAGAAATGGCCACGCGGGCTTTCCTTTCCGTTAGGAGGGCACCCCGAAAGCCTAAGACGTGGGTCGAAAAGAAACGGCGTCGCGTCGAATTCCTCCTGAAGACCGAAGATTTCCCCGAAAAACAGATGGGCGGCGAACAACTCTTCGAACTAGGCCCCTTTAAGATCCACAATACGGTAGGGGCCGAAGGCAAAGAGCTAGAACTCATTAAGGATCTCATCCGCAAGGCCACCAAGTTCATCGGCAAGACCGACGTCCCCGAAGCGAAATCCCTCCTGTACGGCGATATCTATCTGGTCGGGCGGTTGCAACAGGCCCATACAATGGCTTGGTACAACAGGCGCAAGGACAATATTAGCCTCCGGGTGCGCAAAAACATCGGATCGGACGCCGTGCATTATTTGATCCATGAATTCGGGCACCGCCTCTGGGACAAGTCCCTCGATAAATCGAAAAAACAAAACTGGTCCCGCTGGCACGGTCGCTGTCAATACGGCTCGGACGATATGCCATTGCCCGATGTAGGTGATCCCCTCGGTTTCGATCTCAAAGGTCTGAAAGATCCCGTCATTCAAAAAATCGAAGGGCTTAAATTCTACGTCACAGACGACGGTTACCTGACCCTTCAACAGATCCGTGACGCCTATGTTCAGGAGTTTGCTTACCCTTCCCAATACGCTGCAACCGATAGGGAAGAGCACTTCTGCGAAGCGTTCGGCATGTATGCGATGGGCGTCTTGGGTTCCGACCACGAACAGATGTTCACTAAGCTCATCGTCCGTGGTCAGGATATCGACGACTAAGCCCTAAGCACCGATGTGGTGGTAATAGCCCAGCGATTCGATCTTGACCATTCCGTCGTCGAGCAATTCGACGTTATCGACGCCGCCGACGAAAAACGTGATAGCGTTCACCATTGCTTCAGATTCGTCCTGTTCGACGACCACACGCACCGGCATTTTCCAGTTGTTTTTCCGGCTGTAAAGGCCGCCTTCACCTTGGAAACCACACCGTTTGAAAAGTTTGGTGTTGCGTTCGTGAGTCTCGTCTCTGTATTCGATCTGGCTCATAGCGTTGGTCCTTTCCGTATCGTAAATTAGGTTAGTGCTGCGCTCATGCGTCGTTTTCGTAATTTTCGTTGAAATCGTCAATGTAATTGCGGGTTCGCTCGTTCGTATATTGCTTCACGAAATGGACAGCCTCGATGCTGGCCCCTAAGATCCCACCCGTCAAAGCCGTAAGGCCCGTGACGTCATAGCCGAAGAGGTGGTCGAGAAACAGGCCGCCAAGGGCAAACACGCCTACCCACAGGGCTAAAGTAAGGCCCCACAAAAGGATCCCACGCACAATTGTAGCTTTCCCACGGTACTTTTCGTTCGTGCGCTTGTCGTATCGGCTGTTCATGGCACCCTCTTTATTCAGTAGTAACCTCGTCCTCACTAACCTATACCCTAGCGATCTCGGTGTGTCAAAATAAAATTTGGCCTTGGGTACAAAAAAACAACCCCGGATGGCCGGGGGGGGACCATCCGGGGCTTACGTACCCACATAGCGCTGGAAACTACGCAGGGACGATCCTTGGAAGACCGTCTATGTCGTGGGGCGGCTAGCCGTTACCCGGCAACCACAGCGTGGAGGCGCTCGGCCAACTCGGGCTTGTTGCCACCCACCTTGAGATCCAAGGCGTCGAGCTTGGCCTTGAGTTCCTTCTTGGTGAACTGGTCTTGGAGTTCGGCGACCGTCATTTCGGTCACCGATTTCTCTTCGACCGGCTTCTCGGCCTTTTTGGCCTTGGCCTTCTTCGCTTTCTTCTTCGGCTTGGCCTTGGCTTTCTCAGCCTTCGCCTCGGCTTTGGCCTTCTTCTTCCGACGCTTGCGGGCGTCCTCTTTGCGGCACTGACGGCACCACGACTGGACACGGCGCTTGCCATCCGACATGTTGCGGAAACCGAACGTAGCGTCGATCGCCTCCAGCCCCTGTGCCTCCACTTCGCACTTCGGGCAGGCATGGGTGCGTTCCCACGGGCGCTCCGCCTCGTCCAACTCACGGTACACCAGCGAACGGTGTCCACCACGGCTGACGTCAGGCCATTCCTTTTCGAGGGCATCGTACAACCCACCCGCTTCGCAGGTGGGGTGCTGTTTGATGAATGACTGAATGAAGTCTTTACGCGCTTCGAGGTTTCCGTTTGCCATTTGCTTTTCTCCGTTTCGTATTCGTAGTAAGTTCGTCGTCTCGGGAACGTCCTTGTTCCAACATCTGTACCCTTTATACCCTACCGGATCCACCCTGTCAAAAGGTTTTTTAAGAAACGATCCAAATATCTCGGGTTCAGAACCTCAGACGATCCCCGAATCTCGCAAAATCTAATGTGTTCACGCGGGGTTGGGGTCAAATGATTCAGGACTTTACGAACGTTCGAATCCGCTCAAAGTCTTCGGCCAACCCATAGGTGATGTTCATTACGCACAGGGTCAGGCCCCATTTCACACCGAAATAAACAGCCCCCACTACAGGGGCTCCCGCCAAGATGATGAGTCCTACAAGCAGCCGGAACACAACGGCACCGGCGACGTAAGGGACAGCGACAAGGGCTTTGAGGAAAGGCATGTCAGGCTCCTAGTGTGGGGTTCATGGTTCACTAGGTAAACGTTTGCGACCCGGAACTGGTGAAATTTTTTTTACGGGCCGTCGTAAAACACACCTTCCTGTCCTGTCGCTTCCAAGTAACGGTGAAGGTCTGCCACTGTATAATGGATGGTGCTTTCGTCGGGTTTGGGGTGGGAATAATAAGCCCGAAACAAGCAGCGTTCGATTGCCCTCAGCGTATGATCATCGTCCCGTAGCCAATCGGCTTGGACTTTGTGTTCATAGTTCGGCCCGTTGAACCGAACATCTTCGTATGCGATGCGGTCATCTTCGAGGTACCACGCGGCTACGATTTCGTCGTATGCCCAACTCACATAGGCATCGCCTTCGTACATGAAACGCCATTTGATCTCGACCAAAAGCCCCGCCTCATAGAAATGCACGACGTTCGGCTTTCGAATCGCCGTCAGGATCTGCAGCTCTTCAGGCATGGCACCCCACAAGACCCCGAACACGCTGTGGTTGTGGATGGGCATGTGGATCCTACTTGGGGTTCAAAAGCTGTTTCAGGATTTCGAAATGTTCATCGTCAAGCGAAAAGGAGCCTAGCCTTTCGGCATTACCGAACCGGTTAGGTCCGGCTGTGTTACGTGTCATGAGTTTGACGATCCGATGTCCCTTAGAATTCCGCCTGCCCGTATCTTCGAGCACGAAAGGCGTCGGTACCTTCGGTTCAGGTAGGTCTTTTGGTTCCCAATCGTAAGGGCCTAAGCGGGTCACGAGGTAATTTTTGGGGTCATCGACCGCTTCGATAAGCTCTTCGCTACTGTCGTAAGCGGCCACCAGCACACCGGTATCCAGCGCTATCCATTTCCCGGCGTACTTAGGATCATCGGCGTGTTCCTTGAGCCATTCGCTATTTTTTCGTATGGCGTCACGTCTCTCATCGTTTGTTTCTACGACTTCCACAGTGGAACCTTTAGATCGCACACCCGAATGACACAAAGGGCATTTCCACGAGCCGCCCATCCAATTATCTGTGTAACGACTGCGCTGGGAAGTCTCGGAATCCCAATCGCAGTCGTCATTCATGCAGTAGAAAACGTAGGACATATCAGTTCAGGATGGGTTGGTCATAAGGTTTCCCGAAATTGCGCCAGAACTTGTCGCATTGGGATTCAATATCCCCGATGGATTCATTCTCCGCAGAGCATCGGATCGTACTTACCATGTCCCCCTCACCGAACTCGACGAAAGGAGAAACGGACAATCCAGTTGGGGTTTCGTACACGTCGATGATAATCGTGTAGCGCAAGCCATACGAATCTTTGACGTCCCGGAGGTACGATGATTTGTATTCCGGTATCGCAATGTCGTCGAGCCTCCGCATCGCTTCGTAGCGGTTATTTTGGCGCAACTGTTCGACTAAGATCCTCGGGTCAAGGCTCATGTGACTTCCTCATGTTATATATGTAACTTATGAATGTAACATTTGTTACTCGGGTCCTGTATCCAACGCTTTCAGGTAAGCCCGCAATGCGTCTTCGGCTTTTAGCAAACGTGCCAACCGTTTCCGGTCGTCGGAAAATAGATGGCCACCAGCAGGCCCCGGTCCCGAAAAGAACAACTCGGCGCTTTCGTCACGCACCCTTTTCAGAAGGGACTCTGCCCGCTGGCGGCTCATTCGGCCCCCGCCCACTTCCCCTCCACTTTGCAAATCTTCGCTCATTGTGACTTCTATCGAGCGTGGTGTCTACACCCAAAAACCAATTTTACCCTAAGCCCGCTACGCGGGCGAACGAACTATCTTTGTCACTACCCCATACCACAGGGTATAGAGTTCGTCAAGTTACCAAGGTGTCTTCTCGGGCTTACGGCTCTTCCCGCTATAGTGGCGCTGGCATTTCCACTGGTCACTTTCTTTTCCGATAGCCCAGCCCTTGCAATCGGGTTTACAGCAAAGGTACTCGACGATGCGATCCGCGTCTTTCGTGACGGCACCGCCTGTTACCGCAGACCGTCGCCAGCCGAACGCTTTGCATTCGGTGCATCGGTAACGCCCATGCCAACCGGGTCGAGGTTCCCACTTATGTACGTGGTCGCTGTACTTGGCCTTCTGTTCAACGATCACGGACCGGTCGATTTCGTTGCCTTGGGCCAGCCATTCTTCGACCGTGGAGGCACCTTTCTTTTCTGGTTCGTCAGCCATGCGGCCCTCTTACAGGTAATAGACCGTCCAGTCCAGCCCACTGGCTTCGTACAACGGCTTTACGTCCGCTTCCCAATCCAACCCACCAAGGCCACAGCCGACTTGTACCGTGACGAACCCCCACCTATCGGCCCGGTCCCCTAACGTGCGCTCGATACCGGCCAGCGCCTCTTCGATAGCCTCGACGTCGGCTTGAGCTTTTTCCCGACTCCAGAACTCTTGGGTTAGGGCGTTGGCGATGTAAAGCGGGGGCGTACCCTCTTCCAGCTTTGGACTGGTGGGCGAGATCACGACACCTCCTAGAGTGACCTCCCCACCGGCTTTGCCGTCACAGAAATTCTTGTAGGTGTCAAAGACGTAGGGCCACTTGTCCTTGATGACCTTGGCGATGCCACTCCCCATGTGGCCCTGCATGTTGCACCCGTGCATAAGGAGTGTCGGTTGGGTACGCTCTTCCAGCGCCGCGAAAACGTCGCCTTGGATTTCGTTAGAGATCGTCATTACATTCCCTCTTCAACCATCATAGTTTCCCATTCGTCTACGTCGTCATCCGGTTCGAAATGGAACCGGGTCCATTCGAAATTGCCTTCGACCGTGGTGATGGTTCGGTCACATCGCCCGCAACGGAATTCCCGTTGACGATGATATTGTTGCCTTGGACCGATACGTTATTGACCGACCCTTCGATTTCGATTGTCTTACCGTTAACGGTTATTTTCGTGCTCATATCTCAGGTGCTCCTCGCTACCGTAAATTACCCAATCATCGGCCAACAGTTCTTCGGGATCGTTGACCAGTTTCCATGCCATATCCCGGCTCTTGATAAAGAACCGGCTGCATTTCAAAAGACGCACGGAGGCTCGCGTTATCTTGTGGCCCTTATCCAGTTCACGTATGGCCTTGTCGAAAGTCATTGCGCACACTGTCTTTCAACTCGGAAAAAGGTATGGACGTTTTAGCTCCCCAATTCCCTTTGAATACGTAAGAGGGTTGCTTGCACGAGTCATCTTGCCATACGAACCAATAGGTTGCAAGGCGCGGACCCGCGTTAAACATCGCAACGGCTTGATACCGAAAGGGTTATCGTCGTTTGGCTCACCTTCCGGGGACGGAGCCGCGTCACGAATGTTGCCGGGCACCCCAAACATACCCATGAGACCCTGCAACAGGTCTAAGCATTCTTCTCGGTTATCTTTTGCACGCTCAAGTTCGCACAAGTCTTCGCAAAAGTAACCGTAGGCCCGCTTCAAGGTCTTGGTAGGTTTCCCACACACAGAGCATTCAGGAAAGTCTTTATCTTCGATTTCGTAAGTGCCGTCTTCATTGTATTTCATCAGACCTTGTATTTGCGAGTTTCACCAGATGTACCTTCGTCGCCACCCCGGAGGTGGGGTTCAATCCAGATGCGTTCGTACCTCGGATCGTCTCGGGGACCATAAGGTTGCTTACGCCAGTGTCCACGTACCCAATGTGCTTTGCGTGAAACGCCTCCAGAGCCATTTCTAGCTCCTACATGGGCGCTGGGGTACAGAACACGACGGATAGGCGTGTAGTCCAACTCAGCACGCCTACGAGACTTTTTGCGGCCCTTGCCTCTGTTGGTTTTACGCCCTTCGGACTTTACCTCGGGGCTACGGGTCGCCAGATACAGGCTCAGGTTGCACACCAAGTTAAACGCCTCTTCACAAGCCTGCGCGGAATCCGGGTGGTTTTTCCAGAACCCCTCGGGCAAACAGTCCCAGAGATCGCCCAAGGTCTTAGTGTCTTCGTCTTGCTTGAGGTGGACGCAACCGTATTCGACGTTATCGAAAATCCAAAGTGACCTTCCTGACGTCGCCGGGATGTGCGTAAAGAACACCGTCCGGTCTTCAGTCATTAGCTGGAAAGCCGAATAGGGCAGGTCAATAGCGTCGATTTCGATTTTCAGGAGATCGGTTTTCAGGAACATCTCCCGAAGCGTGTCCGATATGACGAAGGCGTTGTTGCCTGTCGCAAACAACTCCGTCATGGTCGTAGCCCGGATGCGTTCGGTTTCAGGGTCTTGCGGAACCATTTGCTCGGCGGGCAAGGCTTTACAGATGGCGTACCGGTCAAGGGTGGTTTTGGCTACCCTGTTCACGCAACGGTAAATGGTCTGAAACCGTGACTGCTCGGTGGATAGAAACCGGAACACAGGTTCGTTTTCATAGGGTGCGTTACGGTTGCCACTCGACCCCGTGAAAAGAAACGCCGTTTCGAAAAGCATCCCCAACCGGTAAGTGAAATCCGCAACGGTAATCAGAGGCAAAGCCTCCATCGTATGCAAGGGTTTGTTCTCGTCGAAAAGGACTTCCTTTGCGCGTTCCCATCGGCTATCGAATTCAGCGGGGTCCTGCGGCCAGCCCACTTTAGGGACCAGTTCTTCATACAGGTCGATGACCGCCTTGCCGTAGTCCGTCTGGTAAAAGTCTTCGACGCCCAATTCATTTTGCGTCAAGAGATCGGCCACTGCGACGAGAGTCTGGTCGAAGGCGGTACCGTTATAAGGCCCTTCCAGAGATCTCCAGAACAACGGACGCAAAGCCGCCTTGAACTCGGCGGGACTCTGGCGTTGGGACTTACGGCGTTTTCGTCGTCGTTTCTTACCCATAGTTGGTTTTTAGACGTCGTAGCCTTGTGAGATTGCTTTGCGGCCACACTCAGGGCAATGGGCCATACCTTCGTCGTCGTAATCCGGGGTGCCGCCGTCCGTGCCCTGCATCCAACCACAGTAAGCGTCTGAATCTCGAACCGCCTTGATATGCTTGCAATAGCGGTCTTGCTTCGGGTTGGGGCCACACCGGTATTCATAGGACGGACACGTACACGACCAATCGAACTCTACCTCGTCCGTATACTTGTGGCTGTGAAGGTCACGCCGCACAGTGTACGTCTTGTCGCTGCTGCTTGATTCTACGACCTTGTGAAAGGCTTCCACGCTTGCACAGTGCCAATAGTATTCGGTGGTCAAATCGGGCATATCTTTTCCCAACAAAGGGGGTTACATGAACAGGGTCAAAAATCCACCCAAGGCCCACGTCAACGTGACCGATATGAACATCGCGGCCAGTGACGTTAGCACCCATGCAGGGTCTTGGGTATCCTTTGAACCCATCGAACGGTTAAGGGTAGTGGCCATGAGCGTCATGCCTACAGCCACCACGTAAGGCAGCTCTTGTACCTCAAACGTAGGGACGAGGTACCAACCCCAAAGTTCCATGAACACAAAGGCCGCGTAAAACCTAAGCACGTAGGCCGCGCCTAGAAAAACCAAACTCAAGGCGCATCCCGCCTCATCCTTTTTTCACTCTGATAATCCAACATGTTACCACTTTTTGAAGATCAGTAAATTTGAATGGTCCATTCGTAGTCGGGTGCGCCTTGTATGAATAAAATCGAAATGACCCAGCCCCCTTCCCCGTACTCGTCTCTGAGCCACTGACGAACGAACTCGGGCATGTACCCTTTGTATTCAATCCGAACCGGGGAATATTCGTTCAAGTCGTCGGGGTCGTATCTACCAAGGCTGGAGTCAATTTCCGATTCCAGTTCCTCGAACAGGCTGCGGTGCCTTTCCTTGGCTTTATCGTTTATGTCGTCTCGGCTCAATACCATCGTAACTTCCCTTTTTGGAATCCTCGACCTTTATACCACACTATATAAGCACCGTCAAAAGGCTTTCTAGTCTACACCCAGCGCTTTGCGCTCTTCGGGGGTCAGCTTGTTCAACGCCCTCTGACGAAGTGATGGTGGAACGTGAACACTGCCTCCGACATACCAGTGTTCATCTTCGCCGAACACCGCCACAGTTTCGTGGTAAGATCCCTCGGAACCATACCACCCATCCTTTTTGGCGGCTTCAGCTTTGGCCCGTTCCTCGTCGTCCGTGATAAGTGTGAATTCCATCGACCGCTCGCCCGTGGCTTTGCTTACTTTCCACACGGGACGTATTTCACCGGGCCTGTCAGAGTCTTCGATTTCGATCTTAGGGGTGCTGTTACTCATAGGGTACCTCGCTGGCTATGGAATCTACAACCGAAGGGCAGGGTCTACCTAACCCCTGCCCTTCGGAACTTTAACTCTTGACGATCGTTTCGAGCAACTCTTCGAACTTGTCGAAATTCATCGACACCTTACCGGTGCCGTAGCGGTGGCTGATATCGAGGTTGACACCACGGGGGACTTTATCCCCGTTGTAATTGGTGCGCATTTCGAGGCCCAATTCCTGAAGGTTGGAAGCGATCCGCTTGGCTTGGGCCTCGCTATCTTCCCGCTTGGACTGGAGTTCCTCAGCACGGCGCTTGCTGGCCTCTTTCTCTTTGCGCTGTTTCTCAGCGTAAGCGGCCCACGGCTCGATGATTTCTTGCGCATCGAGCACAGACTCGCCACCCTCGCTACCATCGCTGCGGATGTAGACCGCTTTCACACGGCGGCGACGTGCTTTGCTCCAATTCCGACGCCCATGAGGCTTCTTGAACTTGTCGATAGCGACAACACGCCTACGATCGTATGTCCCGTACTTTTGGTTCGGGCTACCACAGGCGTATTCTTCTCCGATTTCGATCTCTTTGAGCTTCATGATGTATCCTTGTCGTTTGCAAAAGGGTTATCGTCGTCGTCAATGCCTTATACCCTAGTTGTACCAGAGTGTCAAAAAACTTCGGTATTGCTTTTGTAACCCGTTAAAGTGATCGGGTGAACTCGATAACCTTTTGCGGTTTCACAAGGAAAAATGATGGATGCTAACGCTATGCTTAATCGTATGCGCAGACTTGCGCAAGATCCAGAGCGCCGAAAGGAGCTTATGCCTTTGATCAAACAGGCGTTGAAAAAGACTGCGGCTTCCGTGGTTAACGTCGAGGTTGTTCGAATGGCAGGGACTTCGGGACTGGAAGTAACTATTGATCCAAGTCTTGCCATGTATGACGGCAAGCTACCGGTAGAGGGGATCAATCTGGCAGCCAAGCGGGCAAAGAAAGCTGTGCGAAAAACCGCTGAAAGGCTCATGCGTGATCGCCTACTTGCTTCGGAAATGTCCGTTGATTTCGAACCCAAGACTCACCACATTGTGATCATCATCGAAGTTTCGAACCCCACCGAGGATGATGCTGAGGCTTTCAAAAAGAACCTTCGTGTTGGATGATCCACAGGGACGTCTATTATGAGTGATCCACTACATGTACGGCTTGCGGGTGTTGCAAAGCGGCTAAAGAGATTTGCCGGTCAAAGCCAATATCTCGATGACACGCTGCGGAAAGTCCTTCAGGCTTCTGAGGATGGCCGTTTCTTATCCGAGCACTACAGACCTATCTCGAAGCTCACCAAGAGGTTTTTCGGTCCTGATATGGTGGTCTATGGGTCCAAGACCTATGAAAAGGGCGGCCATCGTCGGTTCGATTGGTATATCGCCGACGCCCCGAGCAAATTAGATTTCACTGTTCGGATGCTTCGGGACGAAGACACTCAAGAATATGCCCTGCAGGTAGTTCACGGGGACCGTCGCACTACGATCCCCAAAGGCAGCACGTTGGCATGGTTTGAAGATCCCGCCTATGCCTTTAAGCGACTTGATGACTACCTCAAACAGTACAAGCGCCAAGCCTCCCGTCGCCAATATGCTGCGGACCGTCGCCAATATGCTGCGGATACCAAAGGCATCGAACGGGCTATCAAAAAGGCTTTGGAATGGGGTGGAGCCGAAGAGTTCGATGATCTCTTCACCTATCCCGGTGGCCAGACAGTCGTAGGGATTGCCTTTATCCCTGCCGATGAAGTCAACACGTATTCCATCGAGCGCCGGGCCAAAAAGGAACTCCGCCGTTACATGGATTCCATCGACGAGATTTTCGTGGAAACCGCACCTTCACACCGAAGCGGGTACCACGACACTTCGATCACAGTAGAGTTAAAATGAGTGACGTAATTGACAACGAATACCGCACGATTGGAAGGGCCGGTTTCCATACCGGAAACAGCGGCCTTTACATGACCATCTTGGACAAGGGCTTTGGTCCTACCCTGAGATGGACCGTCAGTTCCATGAGCTTGACCTCGTGTTCATTCGAGATCAACGTAGACCCCAGCGTCTTTGAACAGTTGATGTGGCTCTCGATTGGGGCCGCCACCAACCCTAAAGACTACCCGGACAATATTCTGGACCCTCCCGGTGCTGACGTGAGCTTTGGCAACCGCGAAGCCGCTTTGCTTTACGACCAAATGTCTGTGATCAGCCCTACAGGGAAAGTCGTTATTGGCTACAAAGCAGATCCCAACCTTCAGTTTTACATCGAAGGAAAGTCGCACGGGGTCCCCAGCTTCGAAGCACACATCAAAACGACCCGCATGGCTTTCGTTGATCTAGCCCAGCTTTTCTGGATAGGGCCAATCATGGCCCGGCCTTAGCACCACTTGAAAAGCAAAGCGATAGCGATCATCACCAAGCAAGTTTTTTAAGAATCTGGAAGTCCGCTTTTCATACCACTTTTCGTTGAAGTGATTGCGTATCATTCTGCGGCGTCGGCGGGTTCTTCGATCACTTCGGATTCTTCATCTACGCCAAGCACTTCATCGAGCGTGTATAGCGAATGGCAACTCAACCCATTCGCTTCCAAAAGTTCGGGACCGCCTTGCTGTCGATCAACCACGCATAAGGTCGCCGGAACATGATAGCCTGCATCCCGAATCCTTTGAACCGCTTTGAGCGTCGAATTGCCTGTTGTTATCACATCGTCAACCACAAGAATCGAATCCTGACCCGGTTGGATTTCGCCCCCGACCTCCAGCCAGTTCATGGTCCCGTGATCTTTAGGTTTCTTACGTACCAGAATGCCAGCTAAGGAACCGTGGGCTAGCGCATGAGCCGCGAACAAGGTCGACGAGACGATGGGGTCAGCGCCTAACGTAAGGCCGCCAACTCCACGGCACCCCGGAAACTGTTCTTGGATATAGGCTATGATCGCAGAGCCAATCAGGTACGACCCCCGCGAATCAAGGGCCACCTTGCGCACGTCCAGATACGTATCGCTTTGTTCACCCGAAGCTAGAATGAAATTGCCCTTTTGAAGCGCCACCGTTTGCAATAGGTGCAGAAGTGAAGCGCGTTGCGATACGTTAAGCTGGTGTGTATTCAAGGCCAGTAATCCTTCGTTATGGGCTCTTCGCCAAGGATATCTTCTTCCGGGATCGATAGTGTTTGATAGTACATTTCGCCCGGAACGTCAACCTGAATATCAAAATGATCATAGCACGTATCGTAACTCCACGAACCCACACTGGCCTCGTCGCCATATTCCTCTTGGGCTTTCGCTTCCAGTAAGGACTCTACCGTTTTGAAAGCCAGTCGTAACATGGCTTGGCTGCTCATATCCATACCCTCGATTCGTAGAAGTCAGGTTCGTGTGGTAGCTCCATGTACTCCTCGATGGCTTTGACCATCTCGACCCCATCTTTCGGGGCCGTCGAAGAGCGGGCTTGTCCCAGCGTCTCGTAATAACAGTAGAAGATAAGGGCCGCGTGGTTGCCCATCTTGCCCGTCTCATCACCACCGGGGCAGTTGGCCTTGGAAAAATCAACCACCCACTCAGTGCCGCCGAACGTGACCTCAGCGTACAGCGCACCATCGTCGATGTAATCGATATCGAAATAGGAAAAGCCGATCGTATCAGCCCTATCTTCCATCTCGTGGATCAAAGCCTCGGCCTGTTCCCAGCCGTCGACTTTGAAGTCCACGATTTCAGCGTCTTGCCAAGTATTACTCATGCGTCGTCCCCTCTAAGCCACGCCTCTACCTTTTCGGGGCTACCGTAACACCCAGCGGGAAGCTCCATCGTGATGTAGCGCAGCGTGTCGTACAGAGCTTGCTGGTGTGCCTTATCCGCAAAGGGTAGGGCCTCGTGAACCTTATTTTTCAAAAGCAACTGTGTGAAGCGCCCCGGAGCCAGCCGACGCTCGACGTACCGGTCCAGAGTCGCTTTCATGTTGGGCGGCAGGTAGTAGCCTTGGTTGCTCATAGGGGAAGACCTCAGTAGCTCGTTGTGTGGATCGTTCGTAGATGCGAAGACGGATATCCAATCGCCCCGTCTTTTCATGCAACAGGTGTAGGATCGGCCAAAACCTCGTCCGACTGTCACAGGTACCTTCGGCATAGAGACGGTCTTTGGCGTCATATGCCCGGAACCGCCAAGGGTGTTCCACCGAATCGAAATTTGCGCCTTCCTTTAGGATTCCATCGCCCAACAGATTGGCGGTCTGCAAAAAGAGATCGAAACCTTTATGCTGCACTGGCAAGGCGTTCGGGTGCTTCTTCACGGGATACATCCTTACGTCGTAGTAGCTTGATTTCTGTAGCGTCGTATTTGCGGGGCTTGTTGCCGAAACCCGTCCATTCGGAAGTATCAACCACGAACCCGGCCCATTCCAAGGATCCCACTGCAGTCAGGGTATCGTCCACCGGGACCACGACGGTTTTGATAACGCCGGTGCCCGTGGTTTCCACAGCCACGACCGGCACTTCTACGGCGTCCATCAATGACGAAAGCTCTTCCCATTTCATTGTGTACCCTTGTGCTTGTTCGTCATTCATAGTCTTAGCCTCGTATCGTGTGGTCAAAAACTTATACCACAGAACTAGCACAGCGTCAAAAGGAATCCTTGGTCAATACGGCCAATTCATCGAAAGGCTCCAGCGTCTTTTCGTCGTGGTCAACCACTACCCAATCCAATCCGCAACGACATTCGATAAGCGTACCGTGGCTGTGCTGTCCAAGGCTGTGAAGTTCACCACAGGCGCAGTCGTCGGTCACGCCTTGCCGTTGTGTCTGCTCGATTGCGACTTCGAGCATGTGGTTAAGATCAGAGGTTCTATCTTCGGTGAGGTATTTGGCTTGGCCTACATTAGCAGACCGTCGATACAAAAAGGGGTTAAGCGGACCGGGTGTTTCAGCCATAACGTCCCTAGTGTTCAAGTAGTGTTACGTATTGCTCTGGAAACCAGATTGCCCTGTGCTGGGGGTTGCAAGCCAAGGCCCAGCCGGGCTCTTTTCTGAGTTAGAGGGCCAGCCCACCCTGTAACTCTACTCTAAGTCCCCTCGGAGGGGCCTCGGTCTTGGTCCTCATCTTGGAGGGCGTCGAGGGCCTCAAAGCCCTCTTTCCACGGCCCGATGTCGTAAAAGTCTTTTGCCGACGTGACCGAAGTGTAGCACCCCGTCTCGAACATGTTGTTGGTGACGTCCTCGTAGCTGTAACCTATAGATTTCAGGTACGTCGGCGGCACTTCCCGGTCCGGGGCCAAGGTCAAATCCAACAGTTCACCCTTGTAAGTCAGCCAAGCGTGCTCAAAGGGGATAATCGCATGGACCCAGCCTTCACGGTATTCGAGGTCCAGACCAAACGAACGTCGTTCGTTTTCGATGAACAACAATTGGCTGTTGTAAAAACAGCCCTTGAGCTGCGGGCGGAAACCAATGGCCCGAATCAATTCCTTGACCGGCTCCGGGTGATGCGCCCAAGGTACGGGGCACCACCCGTGCTTCACGTAATGGCTGAAGCGGTCTTCGCTGTTCATCGGGCGTCCCCTCGGAGGGCCTCCTCAACGGCCATGTGTGCCCTCTGAGTCGCTTCCCATTGGGCAAGGTTGTTGCCCACGGCGTCGACAACACCCACGTTCAACCCTTCGTTTTCAAGGTACTCGACAAGCGCTTGCATATCTTCGTAGCTGTTGCCGCCCACATTGAAACTGAAAAGACGGTCGGTATTTTCGGAGGGATGCGTCCACTTGCTGTAGATGGTGGCGAAATGGCCGTCATCGTCTTCGAGTTGGTACCAGTCCATGTACTGGTCATCGCAGAAACCATTAGGGTCGCCGAACAGTGCTTTCAGTTGGGCAGGGACCAGTTCTACATATCCCTGAAGGTGGCCGCCGTAGTTATCAGTCTTTTTGAACATGCCGTGTCTCCTGTCGTTGTCAAGGGTTAGTCGTCGTCTCTTGCACTAACCTATACCCTAACAACGGGGAGTCGTCAAAAGAAATCTCTGCAGAGGGCCTACAGGGGGAACGCCGGGCGGACTGGAGTGGAGTTAGAGGGTTTAGATGCGTTCAAACTCTCGTTTATCCCAATAATCGAGGTAATGCTGGACCTGTCCCTCGACGTCTAGGGACTTACCGTTTTTGTGCCGCCAATACGATAGCAGTACGATACCAGACATGTCATCCGCGTGGGTTATGCCATAGTCGACAAACCACTCATACAAGGGGCCTTCCTTTTCCCAAAATTTCCACGTGTTCCGAAGCCACCCTCCCATCCGGTAAGATTGTGCCCGCCACATTTCTTCTGAGTATTCAAGCACAAGATCACGCTCGTCCGGGAAAATGATTTCATCGAGGACGTCGAAGGCTTCTTCCAGCGTAGTCGGAATAGGGGCTTCTTCAAACTCCCCATCTTTGAATCGGTTTATGATAGGCATATCACGTTTCCAGCACTGCGTAATCGTACTTCCCGTTCCCGCGCACCATGTCGATACACTGCCACTTGCAACCGTCGATTTCCCCGGACCAATTGAAATGGTAATGCCCGAAGTACCAGCGCTCAGGTTTTACGACCGTGCGTACATGCTCTAGGAACTTCCGATTGTTGTCGAAATTCTCTTTGGCACCCGACCCGTTGTGAATCCGTAAAGGCTTTGCCATGCTGAATCCAGCCGGACAATCGTGGCTGATCACGGTATGAATGTTCTCGGCTCCCACCTCTTCGATGGTATCCATCACCCGTTCTTCGTCCTCGTAAGATATGTTTTCGCCGGGCCACCAATCTTTTCCAGCGGTGCGCCAGATTCGATCGATAGACGATGCCCCTCCGATGAACAGGATGCCGTCTTCGAAAGCACCACGCTCTTTGTACTCCCACCGTTTCAGGAAATCTTGCCATTCACGAGGCCACAGGACATGGTACGGATCGTACCCAAAATTAGGATCGCCCCGATTAGAAAGCATCTCGTGGTTATCGTGATTGCCGTCGATAAACCAGAGGATTTCTTCGTACTTGGTTTTCCACGGCTTGACGCCCGCAAAACCAAAGCCCATGTCACCTAGCTGAATGATTCGATCAAAAGGACCCTCCTTGCGGCGGGCGTGATCAATCAGGTCATCAGCGCTTCCCCATGCACTGTGTACGTCTGGTAGTAGCAATGAACGTGTCACTTAAACACCTAAATCTTTGATTTCTTGCAACATGTGGTCGAGAATTTCCGGTCCCCCACTCATTTGGTACTGAACGAGTTCATACAGATCACCCAACTGTTGCTTTTCTTGATCTGTTTCCGGTTGGTAAATGTACGTAACCCCTGCATAGAGTGCTTGGATGCGTACAACAGGTTCTGGGACCTTGACATCGTTAACCTCAAGCAAGATAACGAGGTTAGATCCGTCTAAAGAAGGAGGTCTTGTGGTGAATGACATGCTTAAGGAGCCTTGGTTAATCTGAAAATTGCGTTCTCAAGAAAGCACTTGGTAACCCTCCATACGCGGCCACCACGTCGTCCACCCGGTCCATAAGGGCAATTGTTTCTTCAATGCGGCTTATTACGTCTATAAGGTGATCGGTGTCGCCAGCGGTGAGTTCTCTGTCGTCACGTTTGCGGTAGTAAAGCCAGCGGCTCAGCACCTGGTGCCCACCCACATGAAACTCCCACACTTCTTTTGAAACGTCCGCGATATATGTTGAGTCGTTTATGTACAGACGTCCCATGCCTTCACCTTCTTGGATGTACTTATTTCGTTCTGTTACTAAAAGGCTTTTCCCATGCTTGAAGCGCGCTTTCGTAGTTGGTGGCGCAGTCTTGCCTAGATGTAGGACAAAGAGGTGCTCGCCAAGGATTACCAACTCTTCAAAGAGGTCCTTTCTAAGAGCTGGTGGAATCCTCGGAAAGTCCAACTTGAGAGCCTCGAAATAGGCTTCTCTGTATGTGGGGGAGTGAAGGACGGCATAAATATAGTGCAGGCAGTCTAACGCCGGAACGTTCCAGCTTGAGGGCACAATATCATCCTGTGAAAGATTGCATGCTTTCTCTCGCGACTGATCGCCACCTTCCTTTGCCAAATGCAGTGGAAATGCATAACAATTTGTGCCTCTGCTCGGCGAAAGAAAGATGACATCCATGAATGTTTCGCTGATAAACGCATGAGCAAAGCTCTGATCACGAATGATTTTGGATGCTAATAATACAGGCCCTCTGCCGATATGTCCGTGTAACGCTGTAACACCCCTAGTCCAAAGATTGTTGTCGTAGTATGTCCATCTTAGATCAAATGGGCGATAAGCGTACTCGACTACTTTCGCTGGGTCGAATTGGTAATCGACTGGATACTCAGCAAGATTACGTTCTGCTTCCGTGAGATTGAGTTCTTTGTCCTCTTGCGCAGCTTTAAGCTTTTGCCTCTCGATCTTCTGCCGGTGGGCCGCTAGTTTCGGAATTACATCTTCCCGGTTATAGCTGATCAACAAAGAGTCTTTCCCCGGCTTTCCAGCTACGTTAGAGAATTTAAAAAGATCGTCGAGTTTCACAAAGGACTCATATACTTCTTCGTGATTAGCAACATAATCTTCGTCACGTGGAATGAACAACCAGTAGGGTGCGCGAAGGTCCAAATCGAAACTGGTGACTCCGTCAACATTTGAGCGGAGTAATGAGTACTTGGCTTCGCGTGTCCCAGTAATAGCGCGATAGTGAACCGATGTACGAGATGAATCACCACCTGTTTTTACCGCAAGCGTTACAGAAGTAGCCTCAGTAATAGGGGGGAAGACATTGTCATCAGGCTGAACTCCATCTGTAGTGGCAGTTGTGAGTTTGCCGGTCTCTTGAAGGTCTAAGCAGTCTATGAAGTCAAATGTATCAAGATGATGTCGGCGGATCCCTCGGTGGATACGTCCAGAATAGAAAGTGTTATTACTCACTAAGGCCGCAATTCCGAGGTTGGTCAGCTCTATCCAGTGTTCAGCTATCCGCCAAAATTTTATGTAGTCGTCATCTAGCGGCTGGATGTTACCTTCATGAGCACGGACGGGATCTTTATAAGCGGCAACGAGGGCATCGATGTGGGGGTTTTTGTTCTTTGTACTGCGGCTATATGGAGGATTACCTACAATCACAGTGAGAGCTGTTTCCCCTTTGACTTTACTGGCCTCGCGAGATTCGTCCGTTAGATTAACTATCCTCGTCCAGTCAAGCTGAGGCGTGCTGGTCAGTGGGGCCTCTAGCGCATTCGTCAGGAATACATTTATACGGCTATCGTCGGTAGGTTCATATCCCGTTGCTTGCAGAGTAAGTGCGAGCTTGATGTGACATACGGCATATGGAGCAACCATTAGCTCGAAACCGTGGAGGCGAGGCAGTAGTGAGTCCTCCACGTATTGCGACCAGCTATCAGCTTCGAGCTTTTTGGTGGTGTCCTTCGATGCAGTACAGAATTCATGATGGATTACCTCAATCACATGCTTGAGGAATGTTCCCGTTCCCGCAGCTGGATCAAGGATTTGAACCAGAGGCGAATCCGGGTCTGCGACTGGAGGAATGGAGATTTTGGGGTGGCGTTCGACGTACTCCGCCCAGGTGGTGGTGTCAGCAAGCCCAAGAGGGAGGTGGAGGTTCTCTTTTAAGTGCTGATTTACGGACTCGACGATGTGATGGACCAGCGGATCAGGGGTATAGTATACGCCCCGTTCCTTTCTCGTTACTGGATCGTACTCCTGCAAAAATGGTTCATAAAAGTGTATCACTGGGTCGGTAGAGATCGTTGGTTCGCCATCTTTGTGGCCGAATATCTGCTCTATTTGAATGCGATCAAGGAAGTTGGCGATATCCTCCAATAGCCATTTCTGCTTGGGATCGAAGTTCTCTTGCAGCACGGTCTGAAAGAAACTTCTGAGGAATGGGCTGGTAGTCGGCATGTGGTCGAGAGCTGTCTCACGCGTAAAGCGATCCCCCGATACTTGAAATTGGTCTTTTGATATCCACCGAGCTGATAGAAGCCCATAGGCAAGTGTTTGCGCGTACGCATCGGCAAACTCCTCCTCTGTTTGGTTGTGGATAAGCGCAGCTGTAAATGCTTCATATAGCTTGCACATAGGTCCATCTTCTTTCTCCGCTTTAAGCTGACGGATAGCTAGGCGTCGAAGATAACGGGCCCTATACGCCAGTTCTTGAGCTAACTCGGTCTGGTTTTCCACCTCTGCCCGGCTTACCATAAAGAACCGCGAAAGCATGGAGATTAGCCGCGCCGGCCCGATGTAATTGGCTCCTTTCTTTAACAGCTTACCCCGGAGCTCTCGGTCCCCTTGCCAGAGACCGACCTCGAGCGATGTCTCATCCTTTTGGTCAGTGGTCGGGTAGATAACCAAGACGTTGTGGAAGCGATTGTACTTTTGAAGTCTATCGCGAAGTGTATCCGCATCTTCGCCATTTTGGGGCAGGTACACTATGTAACCGAGGAGTCTGTTGGCGACATCATGAATCAAAAAGCCCTTGAGTGGGTTTTCAAATCCATCCGGCAAGTTCCGGTCCGGATCGATCCCAATATCATGATCACTTAGCAAGTGTCTCCGCGTGACTCGTGCTTGATGGTCATCTGCTTCGAGACCAAAACTCAGAGCGATTTCCTCGAGGAGATTCGTTATCACATCTTCAAACGATTCTTCAGTCGCTTGACCGCTCAGGACATCCAGGAGCTTTCTAGCTTCGCGGCGCTCTTCTTCGCGCGCGAACGCCTGTGACCACTTGCCTTCTTGAAGCGGGGCTACGAATCGATGAAAGAGTTGTAGCGTGTAGTCCTGCTTTAGCTGTGGCTCCCAGGTCACAGCCTCTTGACGTACAGAAAAGCTCTCCATCGGTGGGTGGTCGATCTCAGAAGAGCCCTGAGCGTCCTCCCCTTGCCGCACGAAATGGACGAGGTGTGCGATGCGCTCGTCGGAAGCACGGTCGTCACGAACCGATAGAACAATCATCGTTTGTTCAGGTCTTCCTACGGGGACGTACTCTCCGCGTTTGTCCGCGAACGCTTTCTGCTCGTATTTGGCGAATCCCTTCAGTGCCGCTTGGCCAAAGCGATCGAGGGCGTCCTCAATTAGATCCAACTTCGCTGCTTGAGGAAAGAGTCGCTTTGATTCCTGCAGCAACTCGCGGCCGGTGGAATCAAATTCGATGATGAGAGTGTGGAAATCGCGACCGTTATCCGACGGTGCTATATAGTGAACCTTTTCCGGCAGATATTGTAAGGCGCGGTGGTCGGCCTTTAACACCTTATCGCGAGGCCAACCGCTAGGTTCTGCACCTAGAAGTCGTCGTAGCAAATGACGCGCAAAACTGATCGAGTCCGCGCTGAGGTGCGAACCTCCATCGTTCCGCACCGGCTTGGCCCCTGGGCGTGCGAACTGTGTTGAGGATCGTGTTGGCCCATCTTCCTCATCTGGCGCAGGTGCGCCAGCGTCGGCAGTAGGATTCTCGAAAAATTGACGAAATTCTTGGAGGTTCATATCACATCCTGAGTGAAGCAATTATCGAGCGTCGTACTGCTTATTGATTAGGAGTCGTTACATCGGCAGCGACGACACCAAGGCTGCGGAACTTTACCAGCTCAGTCACCGCTCCATATTCCATACGTACCATAGAGCAAGGGGGCCGTCAAGTCTATTACGATGCGTTCCGCATCAGTTTTGCCATCCGGTTGTTGCGTTTTTTCTCGACCTTGGCATGTTGACGGGCCTCAATAGACTCCCGGATCGAAGCTACCAGTGGGCTCTCCTCGTAGTAATCGCCCGCTGTAGATAATGCCCGGCCAATGCCAACGTGGCCTTCTCGTGTGCCAAGCACCCGTCTCCAGTGATCGTCTGCCGCCATAATAACGGCTTGGTCCAGCTTGAAGAGAAAGCGGTCTTTGACGAAATGATCAGAGTCAATATGAGTACCCACACTGATATTTATAGCCTCCTCAGGATATTCCCACGGTCGAAAGCTGATAGATACGGCAGGTTTCACTTGGGCATCATTCCGTAAGTAGAGCACCTTCTCGACAATATCAAACAGGAGCTGTTGGATCTCTTGGTTGGCTTCTTCTTTAGTCATTTTCGTACTCCACGAAAATCCAGTAGCCACCACGGGGCCGCTGTCCGTTGAAAGAGGGGGATAGATTCTTTCTCTCTACCTTCCCACATAAATTGCAGACCCGGTGCCGTACGTCGGCACTGAACTCCTCATTTTCAAGCCTACGCTTTTGGGTCTTCCTCTGCTCGGGGGTACCTGTGATCACAGAAGGCATGTGTGCCCTCTTGTAATGACAAAGCCGATACTCATACCTCCAGCTATGGAAGTGGAGGCGTCGATAAAGCCACTGTTTGATCTCTTTCCACATATAGAATCTCCTTGTATCGGAGGTAGGACCTAACTTACCTTACGGAGCATGGATCTTTGGAACTAACAAGCTGTTGTGAAACGTGTCGTTGATGCAGATACCATTGACGTTGATCTCGACTGCGGATTCCGCATTTACTTGAACCTACGGCTCCGACAAGTAACGCTGCAGCCTGTTCGAAGTGATAGCACGACCACGACGACCCCTCAAGGTCCACTGTATGTTGGTCAACCGTTAGCACGACCCCCACCTCATCGTGCGTGTAGGTGTAGATACGGTCGCCGTACTCATCCTTGCTCGATTTCCGCTGGTAATCGTACCTGCGGAGTATCTTGTTGAATTCTTTGCGACCCATCTCGGCCTCTCAGACGCCTCCAGAGACGTCGCAGTAGGGAAGGCTTACGTTCGGTCACGTACAGGGTTACGAAACAGTCTAGGGCCTCTGGCTGGTCGCTGTACGTCCACATACGTTCGACCACGCGGTACGGATTAGCTTTACCGGGAACCCGGATGAAATCACCCCGGTCGGGTAGGGTGTTGGGGATTTTGTTGTATCCCCGTATTTCCAAAGTTGGTCCCCCGACCCGTTCGATATAAACTGCGCAAACTGTCACTGGTTATCCATCATGTGGTGTTCGCAAATCTCGTCGTACATTTCACGGGGAATCCGTTCCCGCACGGCGGTATCCAGCCGTCGCATATTTGAATACGCCAAATTCCAGTGGCCGTCACGGGCATTCGTGAGGACGTATTCCAGACTGTCCGCATCATCCTCGTACATCTCAGCCAAGTCCGGGTCCTTTTCCTTTTCCCGGACGTCGTGGGCTTGTTTACGGAAATGCGTAACCACCTGTTCGAATTCGCGGAAAATATCTTCCAGCGGAACCGCCTCTTTGCGGTACGGACGCCACGGGATATCGTCGACGGCTTCATCTTCTTCGAAGAACAACTGCGGGCTTGCATCGCGGTCGGTACTCACCGCATTGAAAAATACCCATTCGTTGCCCTCATTGTTCCAGAACTTCGACTTGGGGATGCGACGATAGCGGTGGCCATCCTTAACGAAAATGCCGTTTTTAACAACGTTGCCGAATGTGTACATGGTCGAATCTCCGTGTGTCTTATGTGTTACCAGTAACCTATACCCTAAGTGTACCTACTCCGTCAAAAGTCCTAGAGAGCAAGTAGGCTTCGGAGCGCTGGAGGTCAAGGTCGAATAGCCCCACTACTGTGGGGCATTCGAAGGGGCCTTGATTTAGCGCTTCGCGGATCTGTGCGGCTGGTACTTCACGTTTTTGGCACGGTAGCCAGCAACCAACTGGTCGTAGGCGTCTTCGCCCATGAAGTGTCGCACAAGGTCAAGGTAGATGGCGCAAAACAGACGACCGTGGCCAGCGTGCGGCTTCGGAACCAAGGCGTGCGTCAGTTCGTGAATCAGGATGCGTTCGCACATGTGGTTTTTGGTGCTGAGGCGGATGCTACCGTTGCTGTAGCAAGCGCTGCCGCTACCTCGGCCCGGTCGAAGCGTGACGTTCGGGTTGTTGAAACGGCGGTTGAACCATGCCGAATTCAACATCTTGTCCAAGTAGCGCTCCGCCTGACGGAAAGTTTTGAACTCGGTGCCACGGGTGCATTTCTTTTCAGCATCGTACAGCTTCTGGCGCTGACCATCATACTCATCGCCACGCTTACGGATCGTGGTGCCGTCCAAATAGCGCCTCGACGCTTTGATGTACGTGGGCGGGTTGCTCAGGTCACAAGCGGCTTTCAACACATCAGCGGACCGGCCAGCGGCTTCCCTCGCCCGTCTGTTTCGAACCTCTTTGTTGTTGGACCGGTACGAATAGCTGGTGGTGGTTTTGATTTTCACCCGGCTGGCCTTCGGCTGCGGGGCCGATTGGCGGCTAGGCTCGGCACTCGGGGCCGGTTTGCAAAGCGAAGGCGGCACGTTCCATCGGCCACCCTTGCGATGCGTCTTTTTGGTACCGCGCACTTCCAGCGTCTCTACTTTGAAATTTTTGCGGTTGATTTTGACGATCTTGCCGAGGGTTTTCTCACCGCTGCCTCGACCGAACAGCACTTTCATTCCAACTTTTCCATCACTTTTAAGTATCGTCGTCTCCGTTTGGTTCGTAGTAGGTGTCGTCCCTTGCTTCACTAACCTATACCCTAGTGTCATAGGTCTGTCAAAAGTTTCTTTGAGTTTTGACAGAAGGCGTAACCCTACGGTATAGGGGAGTAGAACATAACGTGACTGTAGGAGATCGAAATGCTACTGATTAAAGCTGTCCAATTCGCCAGTGAAAAACACAAGGGTCAAACCCGCAAGGTGTCTGGGTTGCCTTACGTTATCCACCCCATCACGGTGGCGTTTCTGTTGGCGGACAACAAAGAGTCCGAGCGGCTTGAAGAATTGATGGTCGCCTGCCTCCTGCACGACACGCTGGAAGATACGGACACAACCTTCGAAGAGTTAGCCAGTGAATTCACGCCGCTGGTAGCGTCGTTGGTTCACGAACTGACGTCGGACGACGATGAGATTGAGCGTATCGGCAAAAACGAATATCTCACCAAGAAAATGACCGGCATGTCTAGCTATGCGTTGGTCATCAAACTTGCCGATCGTCTGTCAAACATCATGGACAGTCCGACTGAATCGTACCGTGAAGATACTGCGGATATGCTGAACACGTTGGAAACGAAACGCAATCTATCCGGGAGCCAAGTCAAGATCGTCGGTGAGATTCGCAAACTGCTGTAGGGTCGGACATGATTTTATTCATACAAGGCGCACCGGGGGTGGGTAAAACCACCCTCGCACATAGCTTGCTAGAACACTTCAGGGATAGCGTGGTGATCGAGGTCGATCACATCCGCCAAGCATTGCCAGAAAACGACTGGACAGACGACTGGCAACATACCGAAGCTATCCAACAGGCTCTTGTGGGCGCTTTAGAGCGTCAAGGGCGTGATCTGGTGATGCTTGTGGACACGTTTTACCAAGGCAAGATCGTCGCCCCCGTGGACGTTATGAAAGAGGAGGGGGTGACGCATAGGGTAGTGTCTCTGGTTGCGAACCGGGAAGCGCTACAGGCCCGTATGGCCCGTATGGACCGTCGTGACCACGGGTTCACAGACATTGATGCGGCGGTTGAGGTCAATGCCGATATCTGGGAGTTCCGGTGTGATAGCGAGATATGTATTCACACAGGGGATCTGGATGCAGATCAAGTGTTCAACATGGTGGCGGGGATGCTTGAGCGGGGGTTCGGCCTGATCCCTAAAACCGCTTGCTTAACTTCCGAAGCCCCCGAATGAAATCAAAAAAATCGAATTTGGTCTGCACCAAAAATTTGGCTGATTTACCCTCAAAATGAGGGCCTCATTCGTCTTCCATAAGCTCATTCAACTTCGCCCACATCCCATTGCGCTCTATGCCTGCAAGGAATTCTTCCTCTGCGGACTTAACATACCCCGCGTCCCTGTGCGACATTTCTAACGACGCACGCCCTTCCACCCCTCTTAGCAACTCAGCTACTTGCGTCCTCCGGTCACGCCGAACCGAAGGCGATGAATAACCGTCACCATCGAGGTCGAGGCCCTCCATAGATTTCAATTGGGGTTCCTCGGGTTCCATAGGTTCCTTCCCCTCGGCGCGGTCGTCGTGATCACGGGCCATTTGCATGATTACGGACCGGTTCACATGGAAATCCTCTTCCACCTCTTCCACCTCATCCTCAGTACGCCCCAGCTTGACGAATTCGCTCAAGAGAAGGCGGGATTGGACAGAGGTGAGCGTCCTATCTTTAAGGGTTTCTACGTTAACCTCGATTCTGATCTCTTCGCCTTCGATAGACACTTGATTGAGGCTATACACATACATCCCCTTAAAGAGGATATCTTCGTTGATAAGCTCCGCCACTTGATCCTGTAACTTGGTCTGTAAAGACGATAGCCATTTGAGTTCGCGCAGGTTCATGTAAGTTCCGTTCCGTTTTTTCGAAGCAGGTAATCGTCGCTGACGCTTTTGAGTTGGACCCGGCCAATCAGGAGATCACGCCGCTCCTCTGTAGGTCTAACTACGACCCCTTCCCGGATATGCGCCTCTTCACCACTGACTGTTTCAGCGCCGGTAGTTAGTTGAAGCATTTTGGCTTTCGAAAAGGGGCCACGGTAAAGTACCGGCACCCGTTCGAATCCGCGCTCTTCACAAAACTGCGTGAGTTCGTCGTCGTTGAGGTACCGACCGTGTTGAGGTTGACCCTCGTACACATCGAACACGCGGAAACCTAACGTCTCATCCGATTTTGTGTGTGCCCCGTAACCCAAATCTTGGACCCCTGAGCCAAACACCTCGCCAATAACGAAGATCGGCACCTCGTAATCGGCCAACCTTTCCAGTGCGTTGAGGTGCCGGGCTACCCGAAGGTACAGGTTGTTTGCGTTCTGTTCGGCCTCCGGTTTGAAAGCCAGCCCTTTCGACCCCAGCCCTTTCGAACATACGACGAGACGCCCGTAATCTTGGTAGGTCAACTGCTGAGGGATCACACCAAGCTGACACCATGAGTTATGAACTAACACACCATTGGCGAAAAAATTATGATTCCCACGGACCTGTAAGTCATATCGATCCGAATCATGACTTTCCAGTTTTCTGATACTCTTGATCTTGACCTTTTTAGGCATCTTTTACTCCTATATATTCATCTAACTTATCGCAACAATCTTCCCAATCTTCGTTAATATCCTTCTCCCACAAAACCAGAACGTCGAATCCAGCTTCGTTTGCTAAAGTTACACGTTCGGCATCATAATCCCATTTCTCTTGAGCAGTCATACTCTCTTGAGGGTAATTAAAAACATCATCCGCATTGTAAATTTCAGGGTTGGCGTGCCAATAATCACCATGCACCTCTATCAACTTGGTAGTTCCTTCTACATGGATGTCGAAAAACGCCTTTTTATCGCCATCTTTATCTAAGTGAAACTCCACGGAACAAGGGATTCCTATTTTACTCAAGTATTGGTACACTTGTTGGTGGATGGAAGAGAATACCATTGACTGAGCAATCTTGGAGCGATACCAGTCTAGAGTCCATAAGTTCCTAGTACCATACCTTTCTTCATAAGATTGCTTAATCTTCTCCTTAACGCTTTCCCTTTGAAAAACATTGGTAATACCCTCTTCTTCTAGCAGCCTTGCCTCCCACTCGTGTCTAGAAGGGTGATCAGCACAAAAATTATGAGGGGAACCATATTTATCCAAGTGTGTGTCTTTAGCCCTCTGCCTAGCTTTAGGCATCTTTTTAGCTGCGGAGATGGATCTGGTTTCGATCCCAAATTCTTTCATTTTCCTATTAATAGTAGCCACTGAAGATAATCCCAATTCTTGCGCAATGTGTGACATGGCTTTCCCTTGTTGAACATAATGTGCGTAAAGGAATTCTTCGGTTAGGGTGGAGTCTCGCCACTCCTTCCAAGCTGAACATCTAGATAAATGTCCACTTTTTGTGTATTTGCTTTTTAGAGGTAAGGTAGTATTACAATAAGGACAATTCCAATCTTCATAGTCTGACATGGTTCCCTTTTCCTGTAGTCAATGAACTACAGAGAAAATCCACAAAAGGATAACCATGCGTCTTTTCAGTCCCGATCAAGCAAGCAAATCTCATCCCCTTTTAATTGATCAACTCGACGGTAGCATTTCAACTCAGGCAACCACACAGGATGATTCCCCGTTAAAACCACAACAGCATCTTCCATCTCCAATTCATACCAATCACCCTCATTAGGATCTTGAGAGTAACCCTCAACAGACTCAAAAGAGATATCTCCGGTCTTCACATTCATACTTTTAACATGACAAGGGATCTTGTTTTCTACAATCTCTGAGATAGTTAGAGTTCCATGTTCCAACGTCTCTATTTCGGTGTCCTTGTCCGCACATCCGTGGATCTTCTCCGTGATCACGACTTCTTCACCCTCTTTGAGGACACCGGGATACCGTTTGATATTTTCGATATCGTATTTCATGCACCGGCGTCCACCCGCAGCATAGACTTCACCCGACATGGAGGCGGGGATAGGCGGCTCATATTTCGTGATACCCAAATCTTCGGTCACGTCGTCGCCCTCTTCCCAACCGTCCTTTGCCGGGTAACAGATACCTTGCGACAGGACGCCTCGGAGTCGGATAGCTTTGACGCGGTTGTGATCTGAACCGGCAAGGCGGCCCTCAAGTCCTAGCTCCTTCAGTATGTCTTGCGGCACCAAAGATGCTTCCGGGATGTAGGCAGCCAGATCACCCGTTTCGAACTGGTCTTTCATCACGATGGACTGGTAATCCCCCACCTGCGCTACCTCCAGACGATCCGCATCAGGATGTTGTTGGATGGTTAATCGTTCTACGAGTACTTTGTGCTCAGACATACGGCCTCCATTTTATCAATACGTACCAATCTTAATTGGTACCGTAAGACCTAAGAGGCTGTCAAGGGTGCTACTTTTCGATAAGGTAAGCGAAGCGGTCGGAAGGGGACTGAATCTTTAGGGGCTTGTAAACGACGCTGATACTGCACGTGGAAAGGCTTTCCCACACACGTGAAGCCTCGCGTCCAATGAGGTCTTCGATGCCCCCAGCGCCCATATACGTAATGTAATCGCACACGTCGTCGCCGGTTGGTTCAGACGGGAACCGCTCTTTGTGGTAGGAACGTAAGCAAGACAGAGCATCCTTGTAATGGACGTCATATTCGTAGACGCCGCCACTGTCCCGCAGCATCTTGATCACGACCCTGTGGGGTATCTTACTCTTCGTCGACATCTGAAAACTCCGATATCTCGACTTCAGATATATCTTCGAACAACGTCTTGATAGGCCCTAGCTGTTTTTCGATACGGTCGAGGCTTGCATCAGCAGCGCTTTGCAACGCTTCTAAGTCGTTCTGAAACGACCCTTGCAAGAGGTCCAACTGAACGTCCCTCATGGTTGTGTGCAAGCTACGGATGTATTTCAGGAGGGCGATCAATTCTTTGGTAGATAGCTTCAGCGCCTTTTTGCCCGATTCATGGGCCTTCAGGGCGCGAGCTAATATCTGATCACATTTCTGAAGCGATAATCGGTCCAACACCGTACAGCCCTCGCTTGGGGTAGGCGTCGATTATGCCTCGGGTCACGTATCGTAGTCAACTCCCCTCCGTAACACGACCAGTAACAGCCCACTAGCTACGGGCACTGCCTCATCGGATACGGGGTAAGTGTCCCGGATTATTTGCCGGATGCGTTCGATATCAGCACCTTCTACTTTGGTATCCAACCGACCAAAACCTTCGTTGTACACATCATACAGGTCTTGGTCGTCAGATGCTTCCCAAACCTCGTAAACCATCCCGGAACCCGCTAGGTTCCATCTGGCGGTCACTAGCAGGTCCGTTTCGGGGTGAGTCCTCTTGAGTGTCTTGCCTTCCGTGGCCATCGCACTGCTCCTAGCTGTACATCATTTCGAAAAAGTTGTCGGGCGACATGCCCTTGGGTCCCACTTGTTCTTCACCGGTCAATACATTGACCAACACGGGGCGCTTTTCTTCTTGTTCTTCGAGAAGCTCTTTGACCCGACGAAAAACAGCACCTTCAAGGTGGGGGCGGCTGTATTCCAGAACGCCCGGAATCTTGGCGGCGCAAAAATCGAATTCGTAAATGAGATCCATGTGCCCCTCAACATGACTCCGACTCAATTGGCGGGAGGTCACATCTTGGATGTCCACAAACTTGTTTGCAATCTCTTCGATGATTTCTTGTCGCCTTGTCATGGTGTCTCCTGCAGATCAAAGGAATTAGGACTATCGCCGCCTCACTAACTTATACCCTAGCGGGGCGGCGGTGTCAAAATTACTTTTGCAATTTGGGGTGGACATTGTAGAAACGGCGACTTGGGTCCGGGAATTGGTGGTCTTTCGACACGCTGTGGTCGAAAACGATGCCCGGCTTTTCCCCTTCCGGGACGTCCTTTTCACGGAGGTAGTTGAAACCCGAATAGACGCCAGCCCCGTGTAAAGCCGATTCCAACAGGGAGTTCCAGCCCTCACGAACTTCGGGAGCGACTTTCGAATTGCGGTTGCGGTAATTGACAGTCTCGATAAGACTTGTCAGGTCAATCGTTTTGCGGGCCACCAGTGCCTCCAAGGTCGTAGGGTCTTGTCCTCGTCTCACCAACCTATACCCTAAGATTTAGGAGCCGTCAAAAATCTCTTGGAGGTCCGACAGGGTGTATCGCTGGGGGCCGTGGATGGATAGCAAAGCTAAAATCCCAAATTCATCCGCCTGCATCCACCGCATATTGTAATAGCCGGAGTCCAGCATCTCGTACTTGAACATGTCGGTTTCAGGGTACCAGTAACCCGCTATGATCACCTTTTGGAGGTGTTCATCTACAGTATCTCGGACGGAGTAGAGGATACAAATAGAGTGTTCATCATCTTTGGCGGGTTCAGCCCTGTAGAAAGCATTCGAACCGGTCCCGAAAATTTCGGCGGGGAAGGGTAAAGACATGCCGGTATCCTGCCGGAAAGCCCCCCAAATCAGCCCTACAACTGTTTTGTCGATAATCATGGTGGAAAGCCGGGGTGGGTCAGCAACACTCTTATGGGTACCGGAAAGGTGTTTTAGGTGCAACGGGAATTTGGTACGGCTACCGTTTGTATGTACTGATACGAAATGCAACCTACCTCACACGTACCAAACCCTGTTTTATGTTTGACGGGGGAGGTGTCCTGTGGTAAAGGTGGTTGTACCATTTGGGGACGCACTGGTTTCGACCGGAGCTGACGAAAATGGACGTCGCGTTCTGGCGGGTGTATGTGACCGCCACAAACAAAGACATACTCGTTCAACTGACGAAACTCAGTACGCAGCGGCAGCATAGCCGTTCGTCCCACCTCGGACTCCGATAAAAGGACCGGGACGTAAATGGTCGGAGATCCCGCTTTACCCTTCGGTGACTAGGGTACCTCATAGAAGCCAGTCTATAGGTGGAGGTTGTAATCACTAACCCCTTGAGGGTAGTAGACTAGAGGCAAGCAAAGACGACCGCTCGACTTGCCATCAAATCCCTTCGCAGGGTAATAGAGCAAATGGTCGCTATGTACGTAAGACGACGTTTGTGAGTAGAGTTCCGACACGAGGGTTCGACTCCCTCCGTCTCCATAATCCCCTTGTAGAGCTTCTCTTGTAGAGGTTCTACAAGGGGATTTTTTGTGTCCGAAGTATCTGTAAAATGTGATCATTGTGGCGAGGAGTTCCTCCGGCGCTTGGGGGAGCATAACCGCGCAGTGAAACGGGGATACCAACAGTTCTGTTCTAAGCCCTGCTCCAATAAAGGGAAAGATCCCGTAACCAACCTAAAAGGCAAGCCGGAGAACCTGAAAGTAGGCTCCCAGCGGGACGAGTATTCTCCTTTTAGGTACTTCACTGCAGCTATACGCAGACGCCATAAGTCCAAGGGCCATAAAGTGTCCTCGCAAGATAAAGCTGTAGACCTTCCCTACCTCAAAGCCTTATGGGAAGACCAAGAGGGGAAGTGTGCGATTTCTGGCGTTGAACTTTACCTCCCTGCATCAACAACAGAATGGGAGGGTAGGGAGATCACCCCTCGCACAGCCAGCCTTGACCGAATCGACTCAAATAAGCCAGCCCTACGTACAGTCAAATGTAAGGTACGTGAGCTATATAGCTAACATATGCCGCAATAAGTTCACAGACACAGATGTAATAGCCTTCTGTAAGGCCGTTGCTACGTATCAGACTTGACAGGACACACAAAGTCAGTAAAATAGCCACTGGTCTGGGGGTGTGTCCTTCAGCTTAGCCTGAGGACCACCCCTAGACTCATTTTAATTTACTACGAGCTACACTACGATCATGAACCTGTTTATCCCCACCATTGGAACCAAGCTCCGTCTTACCCAAGACTGGAGTCTTCGCGTACAAAACGAGCGCCGGAATAAAAACCTGATCGAAGGGGCAATGGACGTCCCTTACGACAAAAGGTACGGTAAAGGCATCAAATATGACCTCACCCTGCCTGAAGGGACGGTGTTGACCGTCGACCGGATCTACATCCGCCAAAAAGCCGGGGACTACGATTCTGTCACCTTCTTGATTGACTCATGCCCGGATGAAAATTACGAATCAAACCGCCACCTCTTCGGTAAAAGAGGCTATCGGTTCTGGGCCGAACTCGAAGACGTCAACACAATCGAATGCGATGTGGTGGATGAGTGATGAATCCCAAAATCATCAAAGAAGCAGCCCGTCAGAAACGACTAAAAGAGGAAACCCGTTTCCAACGGTGGCGTCGGGTCAGTAAGGAGTACGCTATCAAAGCCTTGCGCAAAGTTGTTACGGTTTTTTGATGATCTGCGGTATCATCTTGGGGGCATTCCTCAACGCATTTGACTGGACCAAAGATCAAGTCAAAGAACTCTGGGAAACCGGTACGGGTCGGGTAGTGCTCATTTCTGTGGGGTGCTGCATCATCATGTGGTCCACTTTATTTGGTCTTCAAGAGGCTGGGGTCGTTTCGTCTGAACCAGAAAGCGCTCTTGTAATTTCAGGGGACCGGTGCTGGCTCCTGTATGGTCAAGAGACGGTTATTAGTAGCTCGAACCGCCTCATGTTCGATGTGGAAGACACCGAACTGTGGGTTGATAATTGGGATGTGATCGAATTTAAGGGGTCCGATTGGGAAAAAGCAAAAAACACGATTGGCCGCGCAAACCTCGACCTCGATAGTTGCATAAAAGACGGAAAGGTTTTTGACGAATACGAGCATTAAGGGTATAAGGGACCAGTACGAAAGCTAACCCATACGAAGGACGTCATGTATCTGAGTAAGCTCTACGGTCATTCGCTTACGCTCCTAACCGACCTTTACCAACTCACGATGGCCTATGGCTATTGGAAACAAGGGCGGCAACACGACGAAGCGGTCTTCCATCAGTTTTTCCGACAGAACCCTTTCGGGGGAGGTTACGCAATCGCTGCCGGGCTAGGCACGCTCGTCGAATACATGCGTGATTTCCATTTCGATTCCGAAGACCTCGAATACCTGTCGAGCCTTCAAGGGAACGACGGCAAGCCCCTGTTCGAACAGGGATTCCTCGATTACCTCAAACACCTCACTTTCACCTGTGACGTTGACGCCGTACCAGAAGGTTCGGTCGTTTTCCCACACGAACCTCTGGTCCGCATTCGTGGCCCGCTCATTCAGTGTCAGTTGTTGGAATCGGCCCTCCTGAACATTATCAATTTCCAAACGCTTATCGCCACCAAATCAGCCCGCATCTGTGAGGCCGCCAAAGGTGAGCCGGTGCTGGAGTTTGGGTTGCGTAGGGCGCAGGGGATTGACGGATCCATCATGGCGTCGAGGGCAGCTTATATCGGAGGCTGCTCTGCTACGTCCAACGTACTCGCTGGAAAGCTACTGGATATTCCGGTCAAAGGGACACACGCTCATTCGTGGATTATGTCCTACGACTCGGAAATGGAAGCCTTCGAAGAGTACGCTGAGGCCATGCCCAACAATTGCGTGTTCCTTGTGGACACTTACGACACGATCGAAGGTGTCAAAAACGCTGTGAAAGTGGGCAAGAAGCTCCGTGAACGCGGCCATGAAATGGTCGGTATCCGGTTGGATTCCGGGGACTTGGCCTACCTCAGTATCGCGGCTCGTCGCATCTTGAATAATGCCGGGTTCGAAAACGCTAAAATCGTGGCGTCGAATGGATTGGATGAGCACACTATCAAGTCGCTCAAGTCACAGGGCGCTTTGATTCGCCTCTGGGGTGTAGGCACCAACCTCGTCACAGCGAAGGGACAACCGGCGTTGGGTGGTGTGTATAAGCTATCCGCTATCAAGCGGGAAGGGGGCGAATGGGAACCCCGCATCAAGCTGAGTGAACAACGTATCAAAATCAGCAATCCCGGTTACTTGCAAGTGCGTCGGTTTTTCGACGGCAATGAGTACCGGGGCGACATGATTTACAACGAGCACCAAGGCGATCCCGGTACGACTATCGTCGATCCGATGGATAACACTCGCCGCACGAAATTGGATTTCGACCAATCCATAGACATGCTACAGTCGGTCTTTAGAGGCGGCTTGGGCGATTCTGTGGTTGAAACGTACCAAGAAGAACCGTTGGATGCTATCAAGCAACGTGCCCAGCGTGAAAAGGCGCGTTTCCACGGTGGTGTCCGCCGTTTCACCAACCCGCACCAATACCCGGTCGGTCTGTCTAAGCCGCTCGACGAATTGCGTACCCAACTTATTCTTGAAGCCCGTGGTCACGGAGACGACGAATGAAGTACGTCCGTATAGGAGCCGCTTCCCTCAACCAGACACCTCTGGATTGGGAAGGAAATATCGACCGAATCATCAAAGCCACGGAAGAAGCCTCCGCCAAAGGCGTCCAGATGCTGTGCCTCCCTGAGCTTTGCATCACGGGCTATGGTTGTGAGGATATGTTCTTATCCCCCCACGTCCATCAACGAGCACTTAAAGCCTTGGATAAACTCAAGGATCTCGGGGACTTCGGGATGCTTACGGTGGTGGGTCTTCCGGTCGTCTACGGCAACGGGATCTACAACTGCATGGCCGTGATACAAAATGGCCGCATCGAAGGTCTTGTCCCCAAGCAAAATCTCGCCAAGGATGGTGTGCATTATGAGCATCGCTGGTTCAAGCCGTGGCCTCCGGGGCAAATAGGTTCTGTTTACATCCCCCAAATAGGGAAAGTTCCTATCGGGGATTTCGTATTCGAAACGCGGAACGGGATTCGGCTTGGCTTTGAAATTTGTGAAGACGCATGGGTCGCTGACCGGCCCGGATCCCACCTTGCTCAAAGAGGTGTGGATGTGATTTTCAGCCCGTCTGCTTCCCACTTTGCTTTCGGCAAACAAAAAGTGCGGAGGCAATTCGTGGTTGAAGGTTCGAGGGCCTTTAGTTCGGCCTACGTCTATGCCAACCTCCTTGGCAACGAATCCGGGAGGCTAGTATTCGACGGTTCCACTTTCATCGCATCGGGTGGTGAGGTGCTTGTGGAAGGTGAGCGGTTCTCGTTTCGGGACCACACTACCGTATGCGCAGATGTGGATCTTGACACACTCCACATGCAACGTTTCAGCCGGGAAGGTTTTAGGCCCGAGGATGAAGACGAACGCAACGTTTTGTCGATCGGAGGTACGACCACCGAAAAACTCCGACAAAAGGCGCAGCCTGCTGTCCCCCAGAACCTGTCCAAGTTCGAAGAATTCAGCCGCGCCGTGACCTTGGGTATGTTCGATTATTACCGCAAGTCCGGCGTCCGGGGCTACGTCGTATCCCTGTCCGGTGGTGCTGATTCTTCGGCGGCTGCCGTACTGGTATACCTCATGAGTAAGTACGCAAAAGAGGCATACACCAAAGAGGAACTTGCCGCCAAGCTGGCGCATAACGGCTATACAGGCATGTGGCCCGAGCGTCTTTTGACATGCGTCTATCAAGCAACACACAACTCCTCGGAAACAACCCGTGAAGCCGCTGAGATGGTCGCTAAGGCTATCAACGCCAAGTACGTAGAGCTTGATGTAGACCCTATTGCTATGGCTTACGAGGAGCTAATAGGGGACGCCTTGGGTATCGAATGGGAATGGGAAAAGCACGATGTGGTTCTCCAGAACATTCAAGCGCGCACCCGGAGTCCCTCAGCGTGGATGATAGCCAATGCCGAAGGCAAGATTCTGTTGGCGACCTCCAATCGTTCGGAAGCGGCGGTCGGATATGCTACGATGGACGGAGATACTTCGGGCGGCCTGTCACCTCTCGGAGGCATTGACAAAGCCTTCTTGCTTGAATGGCTGCAGGAAATGGAAAAAGAAATCCCGGAACTTAGGTACGTCAACAACCAAAAACCTACGGCGGAACTCAAGCCGGAAGAGTACGACCAGACTGACGAAAGCGACCTCATGCCTTACGAGGTGCTGGACCTTATCGAAAAGCGAGCTATCCGGGACAAGCTAAGTCCGGTGGAAATTTTCGAATGGTTCCAGTACAACACGGAACACGAAGCGGTGAAGCTCGTGGAATGGATCGAAAGATTCTTTCGACTGTGGTGCCGCAACCAATGGAAACGCGAACGCTACGCACCGTCGTTCCATTTGGACGACGAAAACTTGGACCCCAAGACGTGGTGCCGTTTCCCTATTTTGTCAAGTGGTTTCGAAGAAGAACTAGAAGCCCTTCGATCGAAAATCAAAACCTCTGATTAGGAACGCCCCATGAATGCACTCATCGTAGTCGACATGCAAAACGATTTTATGGATGACGGTGCCTTAGCGGTTCCGGGATCTCGTGACTTGGTAGAAACCATCAACGAATTGATGGAAAGCCCCGTTTTCGATCTCGTCGTTGCCACCCAAGATTGGCACCCCGCTGACCACGGCTCCTTCGCTTCGAACCACGAGGGTAAGGAACCGGGGCAAGTTATCGAACTCGACGGTCTGGAACAGATTCTCTGGCCCACCCACTGTGTTCAGGGTTCGGAGGGTGCGGAATTCGTCGATGGTTTGAATACCGACCGGTTCGATACCGTGTTCGAAAAGGGTATGAATCCGCTGGTCGACTCGTACAGCGGTTTCTACGACAACGGGCACCGTGAAGACACCGGCCTTGCGGACTACCTCCGTGAGCAAGATATCAAATCGGTCTACGTCTGTGGCGTAGCAACCGACTACTGCGTCAAGTTCACGGTATTGGACGCTTGCAAAGAGGGCTTCAACACGAAGCTCATTTGGGATGCCACCGAAGGCGTCGAGTTAAACGAAGGCGACGTCGGTGTTGCCTTGTCACAGATGCTGGACGCCGGGTCCGGGATCGTCAAGAAAAAGCTGGTATTCAAATAATGGAACACGTCAACGACGAAAACCACATTTTGAAATGGGTGGATATCGATCCCGATGAACGGGTTGGAATCGTCGGAACAGCGAGACGAAAGGGTCATCGGGTTGGGATTTACGGTGGCAGTTTCAACCCCCCGCACATGGGGCACGTCTATATGCTGTTGAGCGTGCTTCAGACGCAAGATTTGGACCAGCTATGGATTTTGCCGTGTGCTGACCACCCGTTCAAAGACCACCTTGCTCCGTTCGAGCAGCGGGTCGAGATGTGTCGTCTGGCGTTCGAACATTTGAATGGCGTTCATGTCCTCACCGTCGAAGAGAAACTCCCACAACCCAACTACACGGTTCAGACGCTCACCGCGCTCAAAGAGGCGTGTCCCGAGGTGGACTTTTCTTACATCATCGGTGGGGATCTGGTAGAGGAAATCCCCGAATGGAACAATGCGGAGGGTCTGTGTGACTTGGCTCAAATCATCGTGGTTCCACGACAAGGGCATCCGGTGGTTGATGCACCCGACATTCTCGGGGACTATACCGAAGTGGATCTCGGCTTTCAGTTGCCTGCTATTTCGTCGTCAAGGATCATCAAAATGATGCGGCGAAAGGCTTCAGTGGCGGGGTTCCTCGACAAGATGGTGCTGGGATACATCAATTATTACGGTGTGTACGATGATTCGAAATAGGGCGCTCACAGGACACTTTTTGGGCCGCCTATCCAAGCAAGTACATATAGTGGCAAAACGGATAGGCGGCCCTACTTCTATTCGTCGATCTGGATACGACATCCAGATCATATTCAAATACGAGCGACCTTTTGTAAGCATCTACGGGGATATGAGGACCCACGAACGTGATCTGATTGTGAAATGTTCCCCGATAGGAAGTGTAGAAAGTATCGAACTCCGTGAAGGTACGAATCTCACTAACTATACCAGTCTTTTCAAGCTCATAAAAATTGGGGAAAATGCAGCCAATTACGGTTGGCGGCGTGTACCCGGCAAGGGCATGAGCTATCAGTTCTACAAGAAACTGGTAGAAGGGTTAACCTCTTTGTGCTCAGTCTGAGCCTTTATTTCTTGCCCTTGACGTCATCCTCAAAATCACCGGCTGTTTTCAACAGGGGCAAAAGGTGGGGACGTAATTCGGGTTTGTTATACGCCAGTTTGATCAAGTCGTCTCTGAGTTTTTTGTCCATAGCTCTTACATTGCGGGGGTTGATTTTGGAACGGTCCACTTCACCATCAAGGTCATAATTGTCTGGAACGGCTTCACCACTCTTGACGGAAATCAAGAAATGCTTGGTAAGCTCGGTGGCGACGTTTTTAATCTCGTCGACACTGAACATGTCTTTCCACGACTTGGGGGCGTACTCTTTGAAATAACCCTTCGCTGCCGTTTCAACTACGGGAAGCATCAGCCGGGCGCTGGGTTGCTTGCCTTCAAGGAGGGCTTTCATCAAATCCTTCTCCTGTTCTCGAACCGCCTTGTGAAGATCGTAGTTGTTTTCAATATGCAACAGCAGGCTATTAGCCTCGGGGGTGTCCGGGCGTGCAGTCTTGACCGAAGCAACGCGCTCAAATCCAACCTGATCAACCATGTAAAGCTGGTTGCCGAACTGAATCACATCACCCACATTCATGCTGGTATGATTCAGCTTTTTGGACCGGATCAACGAATTAGCTTGGCCTCTAGGACTCCAGATTGTCCCTTGCATCATCTGGAAAACCTCGTCCGGGTTGCCCTCGCCCACTTCACCAAGAAGGACATGCGTCTCTTTCAAGTCTTGGAGGGACGAAGGGATCAACTCCGGCATGTTTTTAGACAGCCAATCATGCCCCATCGTAATGTCTCGACTGTAATCCCGCTTGTAATACCAGATTTTAGCACCACGACCACCGTAACGGGTATCCCCGGTTACCTCGGTAGCATCAGCTATTGTGCGGTAGCCATCCATCGCCTTTTTCACAAAGGCTTTGAGTTGGCTTTGACCTTTGGCGGTCCGATAGGCGCGGTCAATTAAGCGGTCGTATTTGGACATGGAAATTACCTGTACAGTATCCAACGGGACATTTTTGATTCACATTCTCATGCACTATCAAAGGAATACCGCCCTCTTGACGGAAAGGTGACGTTAGGGTATAAGGAAGTATACTAAGGAGGAACTATGAAATTCGATCTGAAAAAACCGTGCAAAGAGTGCCCGTTCCGCAACGACAAATCAGCGTATTTGCGCAAAGGCCGGGTTCGTTCGTTGCAAGAAACTCTGCAGGCCGATAAATTTTCTACGTTTAGCTGCCACAAAACCGTGGACTACAGCGAAGAGGATGGCCGCAACACCGAAGACACCCAGCACTGTGCCGGGGCGCTCATCCTTATGGAAAAGCTCGAAACACCCACTAACTCAATCCGGGTCGCCGAACGGTTAGGGATGTACGACCGCCGTGAACTCGACATGGATTCGCCGGTGTTCGATTCGTGGGAAGAGATGGAGGACGCCTGCAATGGGGAATGAAGACCTTGTGGTCATTCGGTATCCGATAGGTGACTTGGATGACCACCGGCACCACCAGATACGTGATGATGAGGGTGATGTTCTGGCTTACGCCGTCATCTTACCCGACACACCGGAAAAAGGATTCACATATCTTGTTGGGTTGTACGTAGAGCCGGAACACCGTCAGAAAGGGATGGCGAAGGCCATCCTACAGAGCGTTGAAAAGGACTTTGAAGGGTATACGATTATTCTTCAAGCACATCCCTATACTGATTGTCCGCTGTCGGAAAAGGAACTCCAGCACATGTACGAGCGCTGGGGCTTCCGAATCTATGACGAAGATGGATGGATGAAAAAGGATCTAGGAGAAAACTATGAGTAGCGGGCGGATTCATAAAGTGCGTAGCTACCAACGCCGCGTTCCTGTTGCTAATCCCGAGCATTACTGCATCGTGGCACCTGCACAGGATCGGCGGCGAGACATTCGGGAGGGCGTACCATCCGAACAAACGGAGCCGGATGGGTGCCTCATCCTGTATGTGGTGCAATGGTTTTATGAGGGTGGGGGTCTTGCTGATATCGCTCTGGTTGTCCGAGACGACGACGATATGGAACTAGAACGCCACTATCCGCCCGGTACGCCGTTCGATTATCTTGTCCGTCTCATCAATGGGGTTGCTATTTTGGACCGCCCTACGTTTCTTCAGCTAGGTCTGGCTGGGTATCACTGACTTGGATGGCCAGTTGCAGTTGGGCAGGTGAACAACATCTTTCCGTGCGATCCCGGAGGTCTTTTGGAGGGTTGGTATCACACGATAGCCCTTCCGGTTCTCTGATATCTACTTTCCCGTCAGCCACCACGAATTCCACAAGTGGTCTGCATTTGTGCGCTAGCTCCACCGGTTTGTTTAGTATCTGTGACCGCAACTTGAGGTAAGGGAAGGTCTTGGCGATCAGGATCCAATCGGCCATGAGGTCCCCAGCGGACACCCTATCCAGATTGTAACTGTTGCACCCGACTGTCCCGTCCCAACCACACCAGCCCCTAGACCCTTCCCAACAGGGCGACATGATTCGGTAATTGTGCAAGACCTTCAGGTCTAGGATCTGGTACCGTTCATGAAACTCAGTTTCGTAAACATCCCAAGGTGGTTGTCGCTGATAGCGTCTATTCCGCTCGGGCCGCCTTGTGTAAAGGTGATTCTGAATAGTTTCGACCCAATCAGTGTCGTTACACCACGTCTCGAAATCGGAGGTTCTGAAAAGGATCTCCGCCCGTTGTAATTCGGTGACGGGTTCCCCTTTTACGAGGAACCCGGCCCACATAGGAAAGGACTGTAAAACGCCTTCGATTTGTCTGTTGCGAATCATGCGTTTTCGTCTTCCGGCTTGACCCTGAAATCGTACTTACGACCTTTCGCTTTAGAAAGGCGACGTTCGAGGTTGTAGCGGTTTTTGACTTTCCCGGCAGCCATATTATGGACGTAGCCGGTCGACAAGTCCAGTACGTCCGCAAGCTCGTTGGCTGATTGCCATTGGTACTTGGCAGGGTCGTCACGCTCGGTGATGATTGCCCGCGCCTTGGGTTGCGTAGCGCCGCCTTCTCGAATCCCTTCGGATTCCCGCACCAGATTACGATACCGGCCCACGGTATGCTCCAGCACGTTGAGTTGGTTCTGGAGGTTCTCGACTTGGGTTTCCAGACGCCCCTCATACTCCATGCGGCTTTTCAGGATTTCCACGGTTTTGATTAACCGGGGCACCGCCACTTTCGTCATTTCCTTGGTAGGTGGACAGCCCGCATTAACCCATTGACCATAAAGGGTCTTGACCAGTTCGAGTTCCTCAGCCGTCAGTGAACCGCTTTTTCTCAGGGTCGTGATATTCATAGTCGTATCCTCGGAGTAGTTAGTTGATACTACCCATTTATACCCTACTTACGTCCTCACGTCAAAACATTTTATTGTGCAGAGGGTATGACACAAAAGTCAGAGGTGTTTTAGAGCACAGGTTGGAGGAGAGTCCCAGAGAGATCTGGGCTAGAATCAGGGATATAAACGTCACGAGACTAATTTATTTTATAAAATCCGGCGAACATCGAGATCACGAATCTCTCTAAGTGCTCTCTAAGTCACGAGTACTTAGCCTGCACCCTATCCCACAGGTGCCGCAGGAGGTTTTCCGGTAAGGTCGTGTCGCCGTCTGAAATCCACGGACCCTTGCCTTGCACCTTTTGAAACTCGGATATCCACTTGGCCGCCTTGCACGGGGAACCTTCATGGTAAGTCTGGATCTGATCGGTGTCGACATACCACCGCAAGCCAAAGGTCGTGGTCCCCGCCCAATCATTCAATTGGTAAACCCATTTCACATGGACGTTTTCCCCGTGGTTGTACACTTTGAATTCCCGTGGCAAGGGGAAGTGGGTTTTGGTGAGGAAATCTGAAACGCCCCCTGTCGGAGGTAGGATTTCTAGGAACATTCGGTCTGCAAACCGGTTGATGATCATAGCCTAGCCCTCACCTTTCAATGATGTTCTTGAACCTTTTAGCCAGACGGCGAACCTTTCCGCTGTCTTCATCGGGGTTTTTAGGTGCGGGTTGGTTGGGGGCCTCGACGACCGTAGCACCGGCCCAATCATTAACCCAATCGTAGGTATAGATGCTGTCTTGAAAGGGCCACACGGGATACTCAGACCCCTCTTGACCTTCGAACTCCACCTTGATGCAAAGTTCCTTAGCTTCGGGACGGTTCAGGACAGTAGACTCTGTGTCCTCACCTGTCACGGACTCGAACACTTTCAAGATGGTGGCCCGGTGAATCATCGCCGACTGTTTCATGAGCCTCACCAGTACCGCGTCACCTTCCCGGACCATCTGACCTTCCGGCATGATGTTGGGCAGATAGACAGCGAGATCATGCATTGTCATTTCTTCATGATTCATGTTCGGCCTCCCATACAGCGATCCGGTCACGGAGCAATTCCTTGTCCGCTTCCAGTGTACCATAATCTTTCCACATACCCATAACAATTCGGGCGGCAAAAATGACTCCCAACACGTGAAGCCCCTGCAGACTCTCCGCCCGGTAAAGGTCGGATAGGACCAGCAAGGGTAACACCACCGTTATGGCTATTGATTGAACCTGCATCCTCTTGGCACTGCGAAGCAGATACCGGAGGTCTTGTAGGTTCATATTTTTGATTTTCGTGGGCGTTAGGCGCTCCATGCTAATGCGTACCTCGACGGGTCGTCTTGCTTGAGCACATATTCGATCGTCTCAACCACGATTTCCAGTGCGTGAATGTACCAGTCGAAAGAGGTTTCGTCACCTTCCGCCACCTCATTTTTGTACACGACGTAAGTCATCGGGTCCCCGGTCATTTCGCTGCGACCTTCGATGAAACCGTGAACCGTGACGCCCTCTTGCAAAAAGAAATGGCCCCGGTGGTTCATATAAGGGCCGCCGTGGATGCTGTTGGCTTGTCTCTTTTGCTCTTCCGCGAACACTTCGAGGGCGATCTTTTCGTTTGTGACGTCTTCCTCTTCGATGTTTTTGAAAGGGTTGTACTCCATCTTCATCACGTTGAAATCACCCTTCGTCTCGATGTCTTTTTTGAAGTCATCAAGAAGTGCTTTGGCCTTGGGGAGCACGGTTTCCCAATCCACCTCGACGTAATAGTCACTTTCCTTTTCGAACACGTCGTACAGGTCCCGCCCAATACGCCGTTGGAGCGCTTGGTTCAGGCCGCCGCTGTTGTAGCTTGACCTCCAGTACCCAATCTTAAACATGTGGTCCGGGTAAAGCTCAGAATCCTCGGTGATTTCTATGCGGCTGTCTTCCAAGGGGTTACCGTATTCGTCAACCACATACTCTTCACGCAATGCGGTTAGCTGGTCGTCCAATTCGGCTTTCATGCCAAGGGGCAAATCCCGCCGCTTTGAAACACCGGCTTTTTTGAAAAAGGTGGACAACAGCCCATCTTCCGCTTCGGTAAAGGAACGCCTTCGGCCTTTGAATTCGCTAATTGGTTCGGTGAACCGGTACAGGTATACGTCGAGTCCCATTTGGACCACTCCAATTCGTAAGTTAATGCTACGTATCAATAGTCACTACCACCTTTTACCCTAACTATCCCCTTTGTCAAAAGACTTTGACGTAGGGAACACTGGATGTTACGTTATATATAGTGGTAATCCACATGGCTATCGCTACCAAAACAACTCATAATGAGGTTATATACCGATGTTCATGACGGAAATTGAATCTGACAAAATCACCGATCTGATGATTGAAGATTACTTCAACAATGTCCGGTCCTTTTGTACGCAAGACCTTTCCAAAAAGGAACTGGACACCGTTGAACGGACCGGCATCTTGTTGATGCAAACGATGGTACAGGCAATCCTCCAGTCGGCGACGCCCGACAGACAGGTTGAGATTTTCCATCGTATCCAGATGCGGTTCATGATGGTCCTTCAGGACTATAACCGCGATTGGATCTGGGCAATTTTCAGTGAGTTCTCGGACCGGCTGCCCGAAAAGATGCTCAACTAGAACTGTAGTTGTCGTCGTCTTCCAAAAACTCAAGCGGAACCCCTAAGCTCCTATACATCTCTTCTTCGACAAAGCCTATTTCTCCGCAGGGGTTCCGCAAGGTGCTTGGCCCCATCAAAGATTCCGTCTGTAAGCTACTGAAAGCCCGGTTCATTGAAGACATAGCGTCCGCTGTGTCTTCAATCGCTACACCTACCCGCCGCATTTGATTGGTCAATTGGCTACGAATTTCGAAAAAGGTGTTGTTGTTCCGGGGATGTCCGACGAAATGTTCAACTAGTTGGTGGACGCTACGGCCAACCTCCAAAGCGCTTCCGCCACCCCGCATCGCCCTTTCGACAATTTTATCGACGGGTATGAACTCCAGATCACCATGACCTTCCACCCAGAAACCTTCTCCGTTCAACTTCAGCCGGTTGTTGTATAGTCGGCCCAACACAGTATCAAGCGCCTTAGCGAAGCTCTCAGGCGTCCAGCGACTAAACTGCAGATGAGAACCGAGGATAGGAATCCGGGCCATATAAATGCCCCGGTCCATGTTCACATCGGCTTTGGGGTTGCAGTATATTTCAACGTCCCAATCGCCAAATTTGCAAAAGATGTTCGTGGCGGACGTCCACATCTCACCTTCGCCTTGATCATAAATGTGAAGGACACCCTCGAAAGCCTCTTCGATGATAATTTTCGGGGGGAGCGTAAAGTAATTACGGATCATCCTTCACCTCGGAAAATCATGGCCACAGCCTTGCGCGTTTTTGAGGTAACACCCCACAAAGTGAGATCCTCTATCTTCACGACCCCGGAGGGGCTAGCAAGGCGCATCTTGAAAGATTCCTTGTCCGCAGGCCGGTAAGCGATAACCGCTTTCACAAGACCACCTATCAAAAGCTGTGCGACCTTTTTGTTATTGTCCCGCTTCACCACGTCCACAGTGTGATAAGTGTAAGGTGTCTTGAACGTGTTAGCGACGATGTACGTCACGTAATTCAGGAAAATCTCATCTTCGAAATGGTTGATCCCATGTTCCACCGCATCCAGCAAGGTGTCGGCGTTAAAATAAGGGAGCACTGTCCGTTCGAAACCATATTGCATCGGGAACACGACGCGGAACGCATCATAAGCGGGGTTGTATTCAGCCCGATATCGGAAACCACGGACGGTAAACTCAATCCCCCGGACTTTCCGGCTGGCCTCGTCACGAGGCATCGAGACCTCGGAAACTTGTACGGCGGGTTCTAGAGTCTTGAGGTGCTCAGGATGAAAGCGGATAGTTTCGTGAAAGTAGTTTTTGATCATCGTAATACCTTATTTTCACTCCTCGGCGGTTTCGAAACGCTGCAGAAAATCGTCGAAATTGTTTTCGATGTAGCTATCAAGGAATTTGATCCTTGACCTCACGCATTCCCAACCCCCGTGATCCAGAAGGGTTCGGATTTCGATGAACCAAGTCATATCGTTGAGGTGTCTCTTGTTCGAACTCGAACTACGTCCCGTCCGTTTCGAGAGGTAATACTTCAGTGTACCCTCGACCGTATCCCATACTACAACAAAAGACTGTTCGCCCCTAGAGCGTCCGTTTTCTTGAAACCGAAATTGAAACTCCACCTGATCATTGATCTGATCCTTGCGTATCCCCGTGATTCGTGTCGGCGTACATCGATGTTCGAACAGGGTCTTACGCAAAGGACTTTCGGGTATCAGGCTGAGAAACAACCCGAGGTGGTATAGAGGGATGATCTTCGAATCAGACATAGCACACCTAGTATACGTGTAAAATACCCCCTTACCATACCGATCGAAAGTCGCAATAGCAAGGAGAAGAAAAGCCCCAGCAACATAGCCGGGGCCTTCTTAGTGGTCTGGAAAATGCGTCACTCGTCGGAATCGTCCAAGTTCGATATATCCGAAGGCGCATTGATAGTAGGGGATGACCCACTAAGGTCACGTACTCGGGTTTCCGTATGAACAGGGCCGCTAGCCCGAACACCGATAGGCGCTTGGTGTTGCTTCGGGAAAGGATGCTTCGGTTGAAGCTGTCGGATTTTATCCATATCAGCGCTTGAAGCCATATACTCCCGTACCTTCTCAATCGCCTCTTCGATCAAGTGGCCCGTCTTTTCTGCCGCAGGGACGCCTGATACGAACACACGTGAAAAGACGTAATAGGCTTGGAAACGTGTGAGGTCGTTTTCCTCTTGGATGATATCAAGGAGGGCTAAGGCCGAATCCTTGACTTCCAGAGACTCTTTGGTGGGCGGCGTCGGGTTATCAAACGCATCGTCCACCATCGCCTTGGTCATTTTCTCTTCTTTGCGTACCTGTGGGCCTACGTCAAAAAGGTCTTCGAGCGCATCATCAATGCTACGGCCCTTTAGGGTCGTGATCTCAAAATAAGCGTCATCGACGGCTTTGCGAAGAGCTTTGACATTCGACGGGTACTTGTAACTTGCCGTGTACGTCTTTTTCAGGAAAGGGACGGACAAACGGACAAGGTTTTCATTCTCCGTGTAGCTGTGCTCGGTCAAGTCCAAACTCAGTGAATCGTTATCTGTGCGGCGTCGTGTCCGCTTACTGAAACGCTTGGTGAACACGTTACGGTAAACAGCGTCGCCAACTTTCTTGATCTGATCTCGTAAAAACATATAACCTCCAGAAAATAGCCCCCGGTCAAAGCGACCGGGGGCTTGATGGGTTTACAGATTCCCGTTGATGAACTCGTTGAGCAATGTAGGCACCGAAGTGTCACATCCCACGATATCAATCATACCGGGATCCTTGGGGTCTGCGATGGTGTTGCGGCTGGCTTCCATCGCCACAACAGCTACCCGTGACCCATTGTTCCGGGACTGCCGGTACTGATCAAGCGCCTGCTTGGGGTGGATATCCCCATACCACGTTTCGCTATCCGTGTAAATAACGAAAGCGTCGAAGTCCTTTGCCGTCCGCTTTGCCCATACCATCGGAAGGGCACAGTCGGTACGTCCGAAAGGAATGCCAGAGATGCTTTTGATCACATCGTCCAGTCGCTGACGGGGCGAAATGTTCAGAGGGATGAAATCGTGGGAAAAGCCCATGATTTCATAGTTCTCTTCGGTCCGCATCACCGTCATCGCCATCGCGGCACTTACTTCACGGGGCGTCAGACCTTCCAGTCCTGCCACCGATCCCATACCCATCGAACCGGACACGTCGAGAGCAAGGCAAATGTTCTTGCCGGTAGGCTCCACGAAATCGAAAGCGGCGTAGAACGCATCGTCCAGAGCATCCGTGATCTTCGGAACCGGATTCCATGTCAACGAACCCCGGAAACCTCGGCCCCTAGCGTAAGTACGCTGGGCATTCAAAAGATTGAGAGGGTGAACCCGCGCACGCTTGAGGTATTCCCGGTCCGTTAATCGCTCGACAACAATTTTCGTAGCATCCGACGTGTTCGTCAGGAGGCCCAAAGAGGTCATCTTGGACAGGTTACGGATCGTCGCCCACAGAGGCATTTTCTGTAGGAGTTGCTCCCAGACTTTGACGTCGTTGAGGAACTCCGTGGGGATGCACTCACGAGGCAAATTATGGTTTTCAATCAAACCGATAAGCTGCTCGACCGAACCCGCTTGCTTCGCACGTTCGAAAGCCCACACCCTTTTGAGGACTTCATCGGATTCCGCGTCGGAAACCAGTGTCCCCTGTGCCGCCCAATGATATAGGGCGTCACGGGTATCGTTTTCCGGCTTGACATGCGCCTTGAGCAACATGTCACGGTGTGACCAACCATTGCGGTTCTGATATTTGATCATCTGATAGGCCACGTCATCGTCAGACTTAGCCTTGTACCAGTTCTCAAACGCCCGCATCGTGACACGTCCCCACCCGCCAAATGGCTTGATGAACTCTGCCAGTTGCGTGAGGTGGTAAAAAGTACGGCACACTTGTGGGACTGCTTGGGCCGCAGCACGCCGGGTTTCAACGGATTGCTCCGTGCCGTCATTGAACTTCAGCGCCAAAGCCAGTGCAAAGATGGCCGGATCGTTTCGGACAGCGCGACCGCTATCGGAAATATCGACGATGCGTTGTACCGTTGCGGGGCCAGCTACCCGGAGGCAATCGTTCACGGCTTTCGCATTGTCCACCGTCAGGTTGCGCTCGGTGACGTAATACGACCCACCTTCGGAACCGAGAATCAAAAACCGATCAAGTCGCTGCTGCATGTCGACTTCGTAACCAAAGCCTCCAGCATTGTTCTTGATCTGGTCTGCGCTAATCGGCTCATCTTGGGGAGTCGCACCCGTCTTCTGGTCTGTCTTGAAATGCTTCGAATAATCCATGAAACACCTCCATTGTTGGGTGCGGACTTACAAACGAGCAAGTCCAATGAGTTACGTAACGGCTCGTATAGGTACGAGCGAAGATACGTAGTAGCACCCAACAATGGGAAGTGTCAAACGTATTCCTTACCAGTAGAACCCTTCAATGTCGCCTTTGTAGATTTTATCGCGGGTTTTTTCGAGGATGCTTCTGATTTTGCTAGGGAAAGGGAACATCCAAAAATACATCCCACCCGTGAATTTTTTGGCGATAAACGAAATCATCCATTCCGGGATGTTCCCGTTGAGTTCATAGTGGGCTACCATCGTCGCCGTGTAACCGCGAAGCTCCCAATAGGCCCGCATCGTAAAAATGACGGGCAACACACAAATGAAACTCAAAGGGAACCAGATAGGATGCTTTCGTTGGTCGAGCAAGTGCATCACTTCATGCCGCACGATTTTGTATACGTTGGCGTCCGTCCAATCACCGTAAGTGGATCGGCTCGGCAATACGAGGGTGTTCCCTTGCAAGCCGTTCGAATAGCGTTCGTTGAACTTTTTCTTGAAAGAGGCGACGAAAAACCCCACGAAACCAACAAAGAGCCACGCAACAAACGTACTGAAATTCGTCTTGTGCCAGCCCGGTTCGTCTTTGTAAACCACTTTGAAATCAGGGATTTCCCGATCAATAAAGTCGCGAAGTTCTTGGACCTTTTCTAACGGTACCTTTGACATACGTATCTCCGTGTGCGAAAATTATCTGGTACGTACCACGACAGGTAAAACGACCATGCTACGCAACTATTTCCTATTACATGGCGCTTATAAGCGGATAACCCACACGAAAAAGGTGGAAATAGGGGATTGGGTCCTCATCAAAACCCGTGGTAAAAAGAGCCCTAGCACCACCATCTATGTGGGTCAGGTGCTAAACACCACGAAAAGCGATTCGGTCGATTTGCAAGTCGGTGAAGAAGACGTCTATCTGGTGGACACCGAAGGTTTGCTCAAGGTGCCTCGTACCAAAGCGGGCAAAATGAGGGCGAGGGTCAAAGACCCCGGAACACAGGCTTATCTCTGGCAATCCCAATGGAGGCTTTTCCGGGAATCTGACAGGCCCAAACTCACCGAAACGGTTTTGTATTTCATTTTCACGGCCCTCAACTGAACATGCCCCTATTTATCAAAAACCCACGACCCCGGCCCGGTGATCTTTTACTATTCCGCGCTGATAGATTCTATTTTCCGGCTGAGGACACGAATTTAGCGCTTGAATTCAACATCTATGTTCCTGAGATCGTGCTAGCTTTGGGGACGTATGAGTCTTTCAAAAAACAGAGCGAAGCGAAAATTAGACTGTACTATGACGTTGAATACCAAGCCAACCAAATTCAGCCGCGTAAAAGTGCCCATTTCCTCGGTGAATTCGCCCGGACAAAAGGCTGGGTAGTTCCTGAACACTTGGACCATCTGTATAAGTTGGCCGGAAGTGTAGTTGGACGCCTTAACCTCACCGATGAACATGAGGTCTGGCAATATTTGACGCAATGTGCCCGGTCACTTAAACACATGGAACGGGTGTCGAGATACCATTCAAAGGATTGATCCCCCATGCCTCTGTTTGCGCGAAAAAAGCGCTACACGGAAGGCGATCTGGTTGTAGTATCCCAAATATCACTACTTGAATTTTCATCACGATTTTCATACCTCAACCGGCTCAACCTGTTCGTGGGCCACTATGAACCCCTCCGGGAATACAAAACCAACCGAAAACTCCCGGCCTTCGTCCCTTACTGGCAACTTTGCTGTTACCTCAACAGCAGTTTTTCGTTCTACGACGTGTATGACACCGCTGAGTTTATCCTAGAAGACCATCGAGAAACGATTGAAGGCGTCGTAGTGGGTAGACTGAACGTCAACGACCGCTACGATGTACGCTCTTACTTGAAGCTGTGTGCCAAGCGTCTGACTCCGTACTACCGGGATCAAGTATTCAGTCATGCCGTTTCCCGTATCGGTTGATCGGACTGGCATGAGATCGCAAAATACTTTACTATGTATGAAATGAATTTGGACGAACCCAAATAGGAGATCACATGAAAAGACTGACAGTTGCATTCGTAGCCCTCACCGCCTTAGTAGCCTGTGAAAATGAGGAGTTACTTGAAACCCAATCCCAACTGGCGGACGCCCGCCAAGAGATCAGTGACCAAGAAACTACCATTGCCTTGTGCGAAGACACGGCTCAGAAAAAGCAAGCCGAACTTTGCGAAAAACTGAAAACGGTCGTCGAAACGTACCATGTCCAATACTTTGAAGTTGGTGACGAAGATGTAGACGTTCCGTGCAATCCTGCTGGCGGGGATTTCAGCGTGCGGGTACACAAAGACGACACCCAACGAGGATGGGCGTACCTTCGTTACGATATCAATGGCAACACCCGTTTCAGTGACCGACTCGTCTATGCGGTCAATGGTGGGACGGCGAACTACGACGGGAAAGCAGATCGAAACTCCCTCCGTGTGATCGACCCCACATTCAGCGATTCGGTTTTGCTGTCCGTTGAAAGCTGTGACGCCGACACGGATACTTGCTCACTTAGCTGCCGAGTCCTTGCAAACCACCACGAAACGACATGCACGCAATGAACGGCCTTGATCTTACAAAGCACTACGAAGACGTAGTTCGAATCGTTTACGCTAAATTCGGAGCCGAGGCCGAAGACCCCGACGACTTGGTGCATGACGTGTGCGAAAAGATCCTCAAGCTCAACCAAGGGTCCAGCCCGTATGTAGCTTCGAGGTGTGCGCCCTCGACCTACATCTATATGGTGGCGAGGGGTGTCCTGATCAAGCAACTGAACCGGGACAAAGTTCCCGAAGGCGCGGATACTGCGTCTTTAATTCCTAGATCCGGGCACCGAAAAGTGTGCTTGCTTGAATGGAATGAAGAGTTGCTCAAAGGCTTCGAACAGCACCTGAAAGATTCACTCACTTTCGAAGATACGCTACCACGGCGTGTGTTCCTTTTGCTTCGCATGGGCTACACACGAAAGGAGATTTGCAAACTCCTTGACGAAACCCTCTACCAAGTCAAGAAGCAAAAGGGGAGGCTTCGGGACCTTGCTGAGGACTTCATCGACGACCTGCATCCGTCCCGATGAAAGGGAGCACAACCAACACTTGATGCTTGCAGGGGATGTCCCGGTAATTGTGGTGGGCCGGGCAAGAGCACTTCCGGGTTCGCTCTTTCATGTCGATCTCGACATAATAAGGTTCCGGTGCTGTCCCCTGCACCCTCGCTTTCAGTACACCTTCGCCCGTGATATTGAGCGACTTGATGCGGTCTTCGGAAAAGTAACCCTTGGCCCGCATCCGTATCCGGTCTGGAGCTTGCTTGTACAAGGCCCGCATAACTTTACTGTAGTCGTAATGGCCCATAGGCACCTCGTCGTCGTCGTAATGGAATCGTAGTAGGTTCGTGCCTGCAGTCTCTTATACCTTATATACTATTCACCGTCAAAATGTTTTTCCAGCACTGACTCAAGCTGTTGGGCGAACTTTTCGGTAATGGACGGGGTGCTCTTGCTTTTGCGTTGGACCTTGGCGATTTGCCGCTTGTAATAGGCGGCCCACATGAGCGTGTGGTTTCCGGGGTTCTTGTCGTAACCGTCTAGCACTTCGATCAGCCCTTCCTTGCGCCACATCCACAGATACGACCGTATCGACTCCCACTTGTAATAGTAACGCCCCGGCCTCAAATCCTGTAGCTCATCGTGGATTTCCCGGACATCCTGATACGTGAAAGGGGTGGACTTGATGTACGTATCTCGGATCCACAACACATACCGTGCCACGTTCGGGAAAACAGGTTCCCCGGAAGCAGTAAGGCCCTCCTCGTATTCAACAATTGGGGGGAACATAGCAATAAACTTTTTATATGGTGGTTGAAGTGAATCCTTTTGATCTCACGTCAGACATAATTAGGGTAACTCCATGTCGCTAAAAAAGCAACTGATCAAATTGGGCAAGGTGCGCAAAAACCTTCGTCCCCATATCCGACCGGTTTTGGCTGAACTGAAAAAGCTGGCGTCCGTCACCGTAACTCCGAAAAGGGGTTTGCCGGATTCGCCACGCTTTGCCCAGCACCTGTCTGGCCTCAAGAGTGATCACCACTCTTTTCAGTTGGTTGAGATATCGACGGAAAGCAAAACAGTTGAGGCCGCATGGGTCACATCCACACGTCCCGGAAGACTGGATGTAGCGATGGGAGGCATGGTCTACCAATTTGAAGGCCGCAGCCCTGAAGATGCAGCTAAAGATTGGGCCAGAAAATATGCCACGACCCGGAAACAGGCAAACAACGGCCTGTATGAAAAAGCATCGGAGCTTGCCCGCAAGCATGTCGGGGCGATTGAGCAAGGGTTCGAAAAGCTCCTGAAAGACGCCAAGAAAAGCCTTGCGAAACAAGACCTAGAGATCAACATCTTTGGGCGCAACACATCATGGCTGAGTTATCGTAACCACGGTAGCGACGGGCTTCTTGTCGGCGGGCAACTCAAGATCACAGATAATGCGGAATATCCCCGGTCCAAAGAGGAGATCGGCGATGCTGTAGTAGCCTCCGGTGTCACTGATTGGGCTTATGTCCGACGTGGGAAAGGGGCAGGACAATGGATCGTGGAAATCGGCAATTCCGACCGTATCTAATCATTTCGTAGGAGATCACAATGGATTTGAAAGACCAACTCATCAAGCTAGGCTCCGATAACAAGAGCCTTCGAAAGCATATCAAACCGGTACTCGCTACCTTGTACAAGGTGGACGGTGATTCCCTTGCGGCAGTCGTAGGGGACGCCAAGCGTAAGTTTGCTACGGATCTAGCGGGCTTGATGGAAGAGAGGATCAAGCGAGAATTCGACGTCAATACAGGTCGTTCTAGGGACGGCGGTCGCATCGACACTGACGGTGGCTGGTCGGTTACCATCACCCTTGATCCAAGAAATAAGGGCAACGGTATTATTGCCTACCTCGAAGATATCGACGGTAGAAATATCAGCACGGTGACTTTTGCCTCTACCGACCTCAAGCGAAAAATCATGAAAAAGGTGGTAGCGGAAATCAGAGACAATATCACGGATTACTACCTCTAAGGGTTAGATTATGAGTCTTTCAGACTGGCACAACAAGTTCGGGGGCCGCTCTTGGCGGATCACATCCGAGGGTATCGAAACAAAGGACGAGGGACTTCTTCGTAGCCGTGGTGAGCCTATCACCATGAAAACCTTGTGGGAAGATTTCGGTGACGAGATCTATTACGCCTCAAAAGAGCTTGAAGTCCCGGCTGATATGATTGCGGCGATGATTCCCATCGAAGCTGTTCGAAAAAGTGACGGGCATTACGACCCGAAGTCAATTCGCGAAGAGCCGGGCTACACTTCCGATGAGGAAACACCTCACCGGGTATCTCCGGGCCTCATGCAGACATTGATTTCAACCGCGAAGTCAATGGCTTCCAAATACGACCTAGTGCCCGAAAATGAGGTCGACCGCGAATTTCTGTTCGACCCGCACTACAGCATTTTGTTAGGCGCGGCCTACATGGCTCACCAGATCGAAAAATACGGGGTAGATCCACCTCTTATTTGTTCAGGATATAATGCGGGATCAGTGCGAAAAACCACACGAAATAGTTGGCACTTGATCGCCTATGGTAAAACTCGAATTGACCGGTATGTATCATGGTTTAATGATTTTATTTATGGGATTGACAATGGTATGATAGAAGTCCCTGAAAACTTGTTACTAACACGGGCTTTTTTGTGAAATCAGGCATTTACCATATCAAGAATTTAGTCAACGGAAAGGCATATATCGGGAGCAGCAAGGATATCCCACGCCGACTAAGAGATCACCGGTCTACCTTGAAAAGTTCGGAGAGGGTACATGAAAATATCTATTTGCAAAGGTCGTGGGACAAATATGGCGCAAATAATTTCGTATTTGAGCCTATTGAAAATGTTCCCGTCGAACAACTAGTCGAACTTGAACAAAAATATCTTGACCGCCATAAAAATGCAGGTGATTGGAAACACCTATACAATATCAACCCTATTGCCGCACATCCTCCTATATTAAAGGGTGAGGATAACCCTAATTACGGCGGTTTATCCCCTGAAACCCGAAAAAAGCTGAGTGTAGCTCACACTGGAAAAACACGCAAAAATGATGTCCTGTAACAACCCCATGAAAGATCCAACCAAACAATTTTCCGATGCTGAACGAAAAGCGGCAGTTAAGGACTATCTATCTTCCGACCTAACGCAAGCACAGATCGGAAAAAGATATGGTGTATCCCAAGCCTGTATTGGGAAATGGGTAAAAAAGTTTAAAGTAATTATTATTATCTGATCAAGGGATTCACATGTCACACAACAAATTAGCGAACCACGTGCGGAAAGCCAAGCGAAAGGTTTACGCCTCCTTGCCCGCCGAAATTCGTACTCTCCACGCACTTATGCGTCTTGCGAGTCCCCGTCGAAAACGGGCCTTTAGTGAGGGGCAGATCACAAAGCTCGTCGAGCAAATGCTTGACCGCGAAGGGATCAGACGGGAGCTTGAAGGCGACGGCCTCGAAATCCCCACCATTGATTGGGGCAAAATTTTCAAAGTCGGTGTCAACTCGATGGCCCGCAAGCTCAATTTGGAGCACACCCAGCGTGAGGATTTCCTCAATGACGTGGTTGGGGATATGATCATGGGCCAGAGCATCATGAGCCTCCGCGATACTGGCCCGTGGAAGCGCAACCTCATGGAACAGATTGAGGATTGGGTACGTGAAGGCTACAATGACAACCGGATCAAAGCCTCGTTGACCAAATGGGTCAAGATGAAGGTTTCCAACCTGTACAAGCGTTGGAAAGCCGAAACCGGTGACGCCGACACGGGTTTTCAGCAAGGTACCCCGGATGATGGTTACGAAGGGCGGGACACTTTTGAAGATCTCTTCACCCTCGACGGTCTTAGCAGCGGACAGCTTTCGGGCTATTACTCGTTAATGCGAAGCAACCCGGCTGCGAAGCAACTGATTGAGAAGATCAAGAAGGAACTCAACCAGCGTTACGACGATCTGGGGATGATTTGGGAAGCCTACATGAACAACCCCGCATCTTCGATGCGTGAATTGCTCAAAGTGGACGTAACGTTCAAAGCTGGGGCACGCGGAAAAGTACCTCTGTGGCGGGCACTCGGTTTCGAGGAAGGCGATTCGTCCAACCCCGGAAAGCTGGGCTACCGTGTCAAGAAACTAAGAAAGTTCCTCCGCAACAAGTGGCCGGACATCGACGACGTGTTGCGTGACTTGAGCAAAAGCTGACGTACTGCTACCTTAGCAGCCGCATCCCCGAAGCCCGTACCAGTTCGCTCTGGTGCGGGCTTTTCAGTCTCAAAAGGTTTTTGACGAACCTTCGAACCTATGGTATAAGGGTGTGGAAGATAGCAGCGACGACAAGTGACGACGATTAGGAGAAACAAGATGCGAGTGATTACGTCGGGCAGTAAGCAAATTGATTTCGAAAACGCCAAGGCGGTGTGTCGGGAAGATTACGCTACTCACCACAACCTTGAGACGCACCTCGCCGAAGAGCACGATATGTCTGTGGCGGACTATCAGCGCCGTTACGGCAAAAATGCGACGGTCTTCGGGGGTCGGGTTTTCAAGGAATTCTTTGACCGTGAAATCGAGCGCAAAGGGTCCCGTTCTTACCATACATACGTGGCAGTGGGCAACATCAAGATGCGGGCGCAAGTCGGCATGATGTCCCAGCGCCCTTCCCGTCCCAACGGATACATGTATCCCGAAAAGGGGGCGGCAGGCAAAGCGGCCCAGCGTGTGGCTCGTGCGGTCAAGTATGGGCGCAACATTTTCCTGTACGGTCCAGCGGGTACGGGCAAATCGGACATGTTCCGCTGCCTTGCCCACGATCTGAACATGGAATTCAGTCTGTATCCCATGCGAGAAGACCTCGACACGGCTCTCTACATGGGCCAGATGCAAGTTGTCATCGACCCTGAGACGAAGGTCAACAAGACCCAATTCGTCGAAGGTCGCCTCCTGAAAGATATCCAAGGGCGTATTGGCAAAGATGGTATCCGCCGTGCGGTAATGATTACGATCGACGATATCGACCGTGCGCCTTCCGAATGCCACGAATTGTTCCGTCACATTCTCGACGGAGCCAAAGAGGTGTTCATCCCCGAGTTGGGCAAGTCCATCCCGGTGTTTCCGGGCACGACCATCGTGGCAACGGCCAACTCCAGAGGGCGTGGTGACGATTTCGGGTTCTACAGCAGCGTCGAAAGTATGGATGATTCGATTCTCGACCGCTTCGGTCGTTTCATCGAATACCATTACCTCGAAGTCGAAGAGGAAAAGAAAATCCTCAAGGCCAAATTCCCGTACCTCAAGAAGGTGGCTCCGCAAGCCTTCGACACCATCATGGACGTCACGAAAACGATCCGTCACATGATTACGAATCGGGAAATCCACATCGGATTCTCGCACCGTATCCTGACGGAATGGGCCACGTGCCTCGAAGAACTCATCCAAGAAAACGATGAGCGCTTCGACAAAGTTCTCGTAGGCAAAGCGGCTTATGACTGGCTTGAGCGCTTCGACGAAGACACCCGCAAGGCACTGTTTGACCGGACGCTTCGAGCCTACATCCCGCATGGGGATCGGGACAACTTCAAGTAAGCTACCTGCCGGGGTCGTTAAGTTTCTTTTGACGGCCTCGGCTCGTTAGGGTATAAGACGACGATAAGACTACGACCTTAATCCGAGCGACGACATGGCACGTAAAATTTCAGGCATCGCAGTCCGGCAAGGGCACACCGCATTGACGCGGGGCTTGCTCCGGGACAGCAAAGTCAACGTGGTATCGGCGGGTAGCGACTTCTACAACGCCAATGACTTTCCCATCCTTCCCTTCATGTTCAAGTTTTGTGAGCGTGTGAGGCGGGGGAAAAAAGAAACGGGTCAGCGGCCCGATTCCTTTTCCACTTGGGATATCAAGCAAGTCTGGTTGTCCGCTCGTAGTGAACTGCGGGGCGACAACAAAATTGTCATCGCGTCCACCCCGGACGAGGTGTCCCAAGAATACATCCGCACGTTGGACGGCGGGATTCTTCACGAATCTTTCCACAGCCTCTACACGCACAAGGGGCGTAACCTCGACTACCAACGGTTGGCGAAATTCATCGGCAACCACTACGACCCCGAGGTTCCCTACGAAAAGAAAGCCAAGCTGCTCAAGACCCTCTGGAACATCTTCGAAGATTCGATGATTGAACGGCGGGGCATGGAGCGGTTCGAAGGCGCTATCTATTCGATCCAAATGGTACACCAACTGGTCTGGGATCGTGAAACACCGGGGCGACGTGGGCCGGTCGGGGGCACTTTCTATGACGAAAACAATCGCAGGTGCAAAGCCTTCACGATGCTGGACCACGTGGTCTACTACCTGCGGGACCAAGTTGAAAACTACCTCGACGACGCTCCCCTCGACGAATACGACCCGCAAGCGCGGATGATTGTTGATGTGTTGCTTGGCGATCTCGTCGAAGAAGGTCGTCAGTCAAAAGACACCTACGAATGCTTCGAGTTGGCTTTCCAAGCGCTGAATCGTCTGTCCAAGCTCAAGGGCGCTGCCAACGGGAAAGGCGACGGTGACGGCGACCCCCAAGAGCAAGAAAAACAGGGCGATGAACAGCAAGAAGGCGGGGGCGGCGGCAACGGTGAAAAAAGCCAACAGGATGATGAGCAGTCCGGTGATGGTGAAAGCCAGAGCGGGGACGGCCAGAGTGACTCCGAAGAAGGCGAAGGCGAAGACGACGGTGAAAGTGAAGGCGGGGATTCCGAAGGCGGAGATTCCGAAGGCGAAAGCGGGGACGACGGTTCTGACGCCGATGGTGACAGCGGAAATAGCTCTGAGGACGGCTCAGAGGGACAGAGCGGCGATTCAAGCGACCAAGGTGGACAGCAAGGTACATCCGGTAACGAAAACCATTCTAAGGCCGGTCAGGACAGCCGGGACGGTGAAAAGGGTGGCGGCGAAGGCGGGCACCAAGAAGGCCACCGTGATGGTGACGCGCTCCCCCCGGATTTTGACCGCTTGGCAGATGAAATCGCCAACACTGACGAGGCGAATGGCGGGCAAGATTTGTCGGACGTCATTAAAGACCAGTGGGAAGAGGAAACACAAGCCTCGGGCGTGCCGAGTCATCCGATTCCCATGACCCGTGAATACGATATCATCCATGAGGTAACACAGTCGAAAGGCAACCTCAAAAAGTTCAGAAAGTTTGCGGGTGATGTGCGCCGGGATACGCTGTATATCCGACCCAAAATGGTCGCTTTCCTACGGGGTATGAAAAAGTCCCGTCGCAAGCACCGGCTTGAGCAGGGCCAGCGATTGTCTGGCCGTAGCATCCATGAAATCGTGTACAAGAAAAAGCCCAAGCCGTTCATGAAGCGTATCAAGGCCGAGAAAGAGCACGCGGCGGTGTCCATCGTTATCGACGAATCGGGTTCGATGAATCTCGATGAAGCGCGGTACATCCTGACCACGTTCGCCGTGTCCCTGCAGCAGCTTCGGATCCCGTTTGAAGTTATCGGGTTCCAGCAGGGGACGATTCAAGGTTGCGACAACGCCCATAACGTCCAGCAAAGATATTTCCGGGAACGGGGGATCTCCGGGGATGCCTACGAAAAGTCCAAGAGGACTGAAGAATGGAAAGCACGGTTCACGCGGATTGCGGCACGCAGGTTCAATGTGTTTCGCACCTTCGACGAGCCGCTTACGGACAAGTCCCTGAGCAAGCTAATGAACACGAGGGCCAACGGTGGTACGCCCTTAGCCGATGGGATGGATTTCGCGGCCCGGAGGCTAGCCCAGCGCAAAGAGTCCCGTAAGGTGCTTATCGTGATTACTGACGGCAAGCCTTCGGGGTCCAGCGGAACCCGGTTCGGTACAAACGCAATGGTTCAGATTTGCAACAACGAAACCAAGCTGTTGGCTTCGATGGGTATCCAAACCTTGTTCGTAGGCTACGGTGAGCGCAGCATCAATAAGTTCGATAACAGCGTGTACATCCCGAACCTCGATTCATTCGGTACGGTGATGAACGAGCACCTGTTCAAGATGCTTCGGGAAAATAGGTTTTGACGGATATGGCAAACTAGGGTATAAAGTGACGAGACGATGACGTTACCGTAAGCGACAAGGAGACGCACCATGAAAATGATTAACGGCAAACTTTACTTCAAGACGCCAGACATTCGGGCTTTCCTCGGGATTACCGATGGTCAAATATGGGCCGCCCGTGAGCGGAATGCCCTCAATCCGATCCAGTTTTCGGACGGTGGCGACTGTTACTTCAAACCCGAAGAGATTTTGGAAGGCAAGCGCCAGCTTGTTGAAACGGGACGTCTCGGGTCCAGCAAGCTCCGACGAAAGCCGGTCATCGAGGACAAGCAAGAGTACGCCCGTATCGTGCGGTATCTGGAACGAAGCGGCTATGCCGTGGGCGACGTCAGCCAGCTTGAGGCACGTGAAGATGGAAAGGGTTACAAGGTCGTCTACGACCCGACCGCCGTTCCGGTTGATGATTCCGCCACGGCCACAAGCACCGAAAATGTGTCCACCGATACGTCCGAAAGTAGCGGCGGCGATATGGCATGGAAAAATCGGCCCACCCCGGACGTCTTGCCCTTCAATTTCGCGATGGGGTCTGACGAAGTGCCCGAAGGGCCAGAGGCCAAGCACGATTTCAAGAACGTCCAGAGTTGTTTCGGGTACGCCGACGAGACGAACACTGAGTGCAGTGAAAACTGCGCCTTTTTCGAAGCGTGCGCCAAGTCCCGGTTCCGCATCATGTCCACCGTAGCCAATGGATTGGACAAGGGCAAAGATGCGGGCACCATCCGCGAAGAAGAAGCGGCGGTGCGCAAATCCGAAATCGAACGGGTTGCCGCACTTATCTGAAAAACCTTTTGACGACTCACCGTTACTTTGGTATAAGAGGGTGACGGTGAGTCGCAAGGCTCGAAACGAAAACGAAGTTTCACTACTACTGATTTGAGAGGAAAAGAAAATGGCACAAGCCGCCCAAAAGCAAGACAACGCCCAGCCCACCTTCAACGAAATGCTCGAAGAGGGCATCGAACTCTACCGCGACCTGCGGGAAAAGAAAAGCCGCCTGAGCGAAATCAAAGACATGCTCCGCCAGCACGCTGAGGCCAAGCGCAACGGCGTCAAGACGGTGGAACTCACCACCGAGGACGGCGAGCACACCGTGTCCGTCACGTTCCCGGACCCCAGCCTCAAGGTGAAGTCCGACAACGACGAGATGGCTTCCATCCGCGAAGATCTCGGCGAACTCCTGTTCGCGATGTTCTTCAAAGAGAAAACCTCGTACAGCGTCGAATCCGACTTCGAGGACAACATCGTCAAGGTCAAGGATCCCCTCCAGCGTCAAGAACTGGAAAGCGCGGTCGAGAAGAAAGCAGCCACCCCGCGTGTCAGCTTCCCGAAGTAAACTTTCGGGAAAACCGGCCCCGGTCCAGCCGGGGTCTTCATCGTCGCACTCCTTGTCGTCGCAAGGGCAAAGCCCCCGGTGGTTAATTCCATTGGGGGCTTTGCATTACCCCCAACATCCCTCTGACAATTCCCCACAAGATAGCACAGCCCTTTAGATGTGTTTGCCTACCCCACTAGTCACCTTCGCTGGACAAATAGCTTAGGGGCCGTCTCAAAGCGCACACATATCACTTAGCCAAGCGGAGTCTGGAGGCGTTACGTAGTAATTGACCTTGACGCCTTCGAGTTCTTGCGGAATCATATTGGTGATCTGCGTGTTGGCAGATCGGACGGGTTAACAACCGTCGCCGGTGCTTGACTCATAGCAACCTCGCTGTGGGCCGAAGATGGAAAGCCGGTCGGGGTACTCCGCACTCCCCCATCAACAAAGAGTGTCGATGTAAAGGATCGAGAACCATTGCCCTGTCAAAAGGGTTACTAGCTCGATGACTCCGATAGCCGCCACTTGCTTTCGTGCCTATCAAGGCATGTAGCTGACGGATTCCCCAATGACTTCCTGAGTCGGGGGATGAAGGCTGGTAGGAATCGTTTCCCTATGGATCCTTAGTCGGATGTCGGGAACACGCCCATCGGGGCGGTCAAGCACCGGGTAGTTTACCGGTCAAGAGGTTTGACCACCCGTGATACCTATCTTGGCAAGTAACAATTGGAACCTCATGGATTCCCCAATGACTTCCTGAGTCGGGGAACGACGGGCTCTACAGTTGGTAGCTATTTGGTAACGGAGGCAAGAGGTCTTGGAATGATAAGCAGTCAGGTAGTTTAGTGAGTAATGTCCTACCAACATACGTAATAAGTACTCAGAGTTATAGTACTCTAGGTTGTTCTTATTACTCTACTCTCTCTTCTTCCTCTCTTACTTTCCTTGATCAGTCTTCACCTTTACCTAATAAGAACCTAAGCAATAGCCATATAAGAAACAGTAAAAGAAACAGAAGTAAAAGAAACAGAAGTAAAAGTAAGAGCAGCAGCAGTAGAAACAGCAACAGCAATACAACCGGCAACAGGTGTAGCAGCGTAAGCACCCACGCACGTGTATGTGTCCCCTACGGGGATAGACTACCGATTTTTGGAAGTGTATGAGATAGCCACAGTGACCTTGTGAAGTATCCGATAACTGAGTGCCTTGGTGGGCACGGGGGATAGCCACCTGAAGCCTCTTGGAGCGCTTGATAGCCTCTGAGAATACTTTTGGATCCGGGCTTTTAAGGGGTAAAATACTATTGGGGACAGTAAAACCAGAGTATTTACCCTTGATGAGGATCTAATAGACTTGGCGAGGGTTGGTGAGTGAATTTCCGAACGGAATAGAAACCGTTTTTGTGGTGCTATTTTTAACGATCGTAGCTACCGGATGGAGATCTCTAACTTTTTTCGACCGGTCCAAGTGTGATCTGGGTATAATAAGTGAGATTACTTGAGGGGCGGTCCCTCAAATTGGTAGCAAAACGAATACGGAGATTCACATGATTTACACGTTTGAAGAAGGCCCTAGCATCGACGAGTTGCTTGAAAACTACATCAAGGCGCTTGTCGCTTCCCCCGATGAAGTAGAGATCGAAAAGACTGAAAGCTCTACGACCCTCATTTATACCATTGACGTCGTACATGATGATCGCGGCAAGATTATCGGGCGTGGTGGTTCCATCATCAACAGCCTCAAGACCATTTTTCGTGCGCTTGGTTGCAAGCATGGTAAGAAGGTCCTCCTAGAAATCAGGGAGTAAGGCATGTCAAACGACGATTTGTTTGCTGGCCGCAGTGAAGAGGAAACGGCGAAAAGAGCCGAACAACTTGCTGAGGCGGAAGATGAGGGTGAAGTCTGGTCACAACTAGATTTCAAGCCGCTTGATGAGACACCCGAAGACCACGACCCCGTTGATTTTGAAGCTCTTGCTAACGAAATCGGGGTCGTGGATCGGGACTATTACTGGTTCAAACGGGACATCCAAGAGGTGTACCTTGAACGGGAAATAGGTGATCTCGAAGAGGGTCATCCCGATATTGAACAGGCGTACATCGCTTTTGAAGAGCGTATCGTAGACGACAAGGCCGGGCACCAGTTTTATCTGGACAATTATGCCCATATTGGTGAGGACGAATTAGACGCTCCTCAAGCCTTGGAGGCTTTTTTCGCTTACCAAGATGAGATCGACGCCCGCCAAGATGCCCACAAAAACATGTTGGATACGCAATTCAAAAATGCGGATACGGAAGTCGTGTCGGGTTATAAGCCACGGCACGCTCAAGAGCGGCTGATTATTCGTGCTGAGGATGAGGATCCTCAGATCATCATGCCGAGGTCCGATGATGAGTAATGGCCTTTTGAAAACCGAAATCCTTTGCCACGACTTGTGGGCCGGTGATATGAAGCTCCAGTTACCGTGGCAACCGGAAGGCAACCTTATCTTTTTGCATTTCACCATGCCCACCAAGGGCAAGATCGAAGGTCTGTTCGTGGTGGAAAAGCGGTTGGATATGTACGACACCCGTGAAAACGGTTATGTCCAGCGCCTACGCATCAAACCTTTCGAAGATGACGAGGAATCATAATCTTTTGATAGCACCCTCTTGGTGTATTCTTAATACTACCAGAAGGTCTCCACGATGGGCGACAAGCTATATAATTCACATGTGATCGAGATCGAATGCAACGGGTGGGCAAAGGAAAACCTTTTGCCGCTGTTGGACGCCGTGAAATACCTATGTAACGTAGGCTCCTCGCGGTCAGTAACGATCGAAGATTACAAGGATCTAGGACCATTCTATATTGATGGGGATGGACCTGATGCTGTGACCAGCATCAAAGTCGATGGTGAAGAGGCCGAGATTTCTAAAGAGGGTGCCATGAATTTATATGATCAGTTAGTGAAAATGGGGTCGGTTCGAAAAGAGCTTCGGCCCCACATTCGTCCCGTACTGGCTACTCTACGGCGTCAGAAAATGGCTTCCGAAGAGCGCGCTAAAGAGGCGGCGGGTGAGTCGCTGTTTGAAACGCTTGCTGAGTTTTGCAACGAACTTGCGAAAGTGGGCCAAAAGATCCTACGTCGTGAATCCGAAGTCGTGTCTCACCGTGTAAACGAGGTGGAGCACTATCTGGAGGTCACGCACAAAGCGAGTCGGACTCGATACCGGGCACGTTTCGGCGTAGACGCCTGTGATCTGGATAACGTCTTGGTAGTCGTGGAGTACATGGCCGGTGACGAAGTTCTGGAAAGAGACGAATTTACCGGTGAGATGGAACCCACCGATGTAGCTGAACAAGCTGCAGATCGCCTTATGGCCGTTATTATGGGAGCGTAATCAGCTATGGACGCTCTTTCGAAAGCCACAAATGGGTTTATCAGTGGGGATACCTCGGTCACTATGACGACGGGGTACCTTTCCGGTGAAGCTATCTCAGAGGCGGAACGGCAGGTTTCGATTCTGGGAACGGCCACTTTCGGGAAAACGTCGTCCTCCAGCGGCCCGTCATATTCCAGAGGACTGTCTTACAAAGAGGGTGGTCGACACCACAGTGGCTCTTACGCGGGAAATGACGGCGTTAAATTCGCCGAATTCGTCGATCAACGGGGAAAATCTTACCCTCAGCGGTCGATGTATTACGGGGAAGCCTTACGGGTGGTGCCTATCATTTCGCTTTTAGCCGCCCGCAACGAACTGTTCGTGCGGCCCCATAAAGAGGGGATACAGGTTTCATCACGAAATAGCCGGTTCAAGTCAGTTTTGACTCGGGGGGATTGGGCTAAGATAGTGACGTTGCTATCGGGTTCGTCAGTTAAAGATGTGATTGGCGAGATTACGGCGAGGGAAGATCCCTTGTTGAACAACGTGGATGCGCATTTGGAATTACTTGAAGGTCAAATTGAGAGCTTGTTTTCCAAGTTCGATGACCGCACATGACACAGGAGTATGGTATGTCGGAAGAACAGAACGATCAACTCAACCTAGACGCTCATTCAGAGAATCTAGTCGAAGAAGAAAAGATCGAGGCGGCCCTGAGCAAGCACGAAGGCGACCTCCGCCAAGTGAATATGGGGTGCCGTCGCAATGAGCATGTCGACGGACGACCCGGAGCATCTTCGGGTGACGGTGATGTTGGTAAGAGTGCTACCACGTGCGCCAGCAAGCGGGCGTATGTTATGACTGACGTGATCGACAACGTTCAGATGGGGCATTCGATTTACCGTTGTGTTGATTGCGGCTATTCGTGGTCGGTTTCGACAGGCGGCACTTTCAAATACTAATTGATGGTGGCGGGGATAGGCACCGAGCAAGGGTGGTCTTCATGTCGGAGATCACCCTTGATTATCTCGGGCGTTATGGTAGGCTCTGATACGTTAAGATCGCACTATTACGAAGAACTATGTTTACGAATATTTTCGGCCACGGCCAAATCACAGATTATTTGCAAAGGCTCATCGAGACGGGGGATCTCCCATCTTGCCTCCTTTTTCACGGACCCGAGGGCGTAGGTAAACGAACTACGGCACTCGAAGTCGCTAAGAGACTCAACTGTACGGGCACTCGCAAAGCCGGGTGCTCTTGCGCCTCTTGCCACAAGATCGAGAGCGGCAACCATCTGGATATCATGGACTATGTGCCGGATGGTAAGACCTTCAAGATCGACCAAGTGCGTGATCTCATTAACGAATCCAATCGCTCCCGCATGGAAGGTAACGTGCGGGTGTTCCTCCTGAACGATGCACAGCGGCTTGGGATAAAAGCCGCCGATGCGTTGCTCAAGACGCTCGAAGATGGGCGGGAAAACACCCTTTTCATTTTGCTATCGACGTCGAAGACCGCGCTGGTACCTACGCTGGTTAGCCGGTCGCTTGACTTTTATTTCGGGGCCTTGTCCGACGATGCTGTGCGGAGCGTCCTCGAAAGTAAAGGGCATCGGGGCGCTAGCGTAGATCATGCGGTACGTCTCGGTGGTGGGAGCATAAGCAAGACACTCTATTTTCTGGAGGGCGAGGGACTTCAGTTGCGCAACGACGTGTTGTCGCTCCTTTGCGAATACCCACACATCAAAGATTTCCGGGTGATCACGAAAGTCAATGAATATTCGGATCAGATCGGCGAGTTTTTGGAAACCCTGTATGTCTTGCTTTCCGACCTGTGTTTGGTGGAGCGCGACCTGACAGATTTCGTGCAAAATCAAGACATTTTAGGACAACTTTCTGGTCTGAAAAATCGTTTTGGTCCAAAATGCTTTAATGCGTTCTCTTTAGTACGCGCTGTGCGTCATCGACAAGAGGACCCGATTGCGCTTGACCACCACGTGAAGAGCGTACTGTTGGATCTCAAAGACGAATTTAGAACATGAAAACGCCTACGATTGACTGGACAGATGAGCCCTCCGTTGTTGTGGTTGACGGTTCCGAAGAATATTTCAAGGACCAAATCACTGAATCAGCCAAGCGTACCCTTGACGGGTATAGCTCCGTTCTTGTATGGGCGGGGATTGATTCGGATAATGCGATCCGCAACCACCTCTTTGAGGGTTCCCTCATTCCGACCAAAAAGCTGATCATGATCCGGGATGCAAACTGGGTGGATGATTCGGGTTTTTTGGAGCGGTACTGTAAAGATCCCAACCCTAATCACGTGGTGATTTTGATCGCTTCGGGTGGACGTAAGCCGAAGTGGTTTGGAAAGCTCAAATGCGACGAAAAGGTCAAGTGTGTTTCGCCCAAGCCTTGGGAATACAAGGATTGGGTGGTGTCGTATTGCCGGAGGCGGGGTTTCAACCTCGATGAGGGTTACGCCGAAAACATCCATGCGAACGTAGGGGACGACCTTTACGCTTTATCGAATGAGATGGAAAAGGTGTTTTTGAATATGGGCGATCGAACGACCATCACGCCCAAGGATATCACTTCGGTTCTGGTCCAACACAAAACGATCAACCCCTTCAACGTTTTGAAGGCGTGGGGTGCAAAGCAAATGTCGACGGCCCTTCGAATGGCCACCATTTACTTTCACCAGTCCACAGACATCTATGCGTGTCTCCCGCTGATTTCGATGTTTTTGGGGCAGATCGAAAAGCTCATTCTTTTCGAGTCCTATTTCAAGAGCGAGTTCAGCAAAAACGATGTATGCAGCCTGATGGGAATTTCCCACTACGTCTACGACCAGTTGCATCGGCAATCGGTTCATTGGAACCTCAAGCAGTTGCGAAAAGCGTATCGTCAGATGTGCGAAATTGAATCTATGGCCAAGCGCGGGAAAAACGGTCCCCTGTTAATCAACTGGTTTCTTAGTCAAGACTTTGAGGAGTAATTCATGATTTTTAACACCCGATTGGCCCGCGAAAATTGGGCTTCCAAGTATCAGTATGATGGTGAAACAGCGCTTGAAACCTACAAGCGTGTGGCACGGTCAATTGCAGAGGTAGAGCGCCAGTATGGTGCCAGTGATCAAGAGGTTGAAGAGTGGTATGACCGCTACCTAAAGACCCTTGTGAAGTTCGAGCCGCTTCCGGTTGGTTCACAGTATTCAAAGGACGACGAAGACCTGTATACGAGCGAGATCACGGGTCAGACCTATCGTGCTGTGGGTATGAAGGCTACACCAGCGGGCCGCATCACAGCGAACGCCGGTACGGATTTCGATAAAGCTACCGTTTGGAACTGCTTTATCAACAGCCCGGTGTCCAACGCCAAGATCAATTACAGCAAGCGCGTTCCCAATTCGGATGCGGTGATTGACTGCAGCCTCGACACCGAAGAGACACCCGACAACCTGACCAACATTTTCCTTTCGCTGCTTGAGGCCGCCGAAACGCTCAAGTCCGAAGGTGGATACGGGATGAATTTCGGTTTCATCCGTCCGCGTGGCTCTTTCATCGGTGGTGTCGGCATCCGTCACCCCGGCGTTGTCAGTTACATGGAGCTATGGGATAAAATGAGCGGTATGATCGTCAAGGGGGATAACGACGGTTATGAAGACCAGATCGTCAACCACTTTGAGGAGGCGGTTAAGGATCGGGTGGAAAAAGCCCAGCCCCGTAAAGGTGCTATGATGGCTATCCTTCCGGTATGGCACCCGGATGTTGAAGAGTTCGTCCGCGCCAAACAGGAGGCGGGCCGCCTGACCAAGTTCAATATCAGCGTGATGGTTGACGATGCGTTCATGGAAGCCGTGCAAGCGGATGATTTCTATGACCTCCATTTCAACGGGAAAACTTACAAGCGGGTCAAGGCACGTGATCTATACGATCTGATCATGGAGTCCACGTACAACCGGAATGAGCCGGGCATCATGTATTTCGATAACATGAACCGGAACAACCCCCTGATTTATCTTGGACCCGTCAGCGCTTCAAACCCATGCGGTGAAATCCCCGGCACGTCGTTCATGGACCAAGGGTATCAGCCAGCGGAGTACCTCAAGCCTTACATGGAAGAGTGGGACGACCACTTGCTAGGGTTCACGACCGTTTGTTTGCTGGGTTCGATCAACCTGACGCAGTTCATTACGGACGACCGTACTTTCGATTACGAAGGCTATGCAGAAACGATTGAAGTCTTTACCCGGATGCTGGATAACGTCAACGACACGGGTACGGTACCTCTTCCGGCTTACGAATGGGCGGTATCTCAGATCCGCCAGTTTGGTATGGGCGTCAACGGGCTAGGGTCCAGTATGTATATGCTGGGGATCCGTTATGGTACCGATGAGGCTGCGGATTTCATTGATGAGATCCATCGGATCAAAGACGAAGTGACGCTTAGGGCTTCGGCATTGCTGGCGAAGGAGAAGGGTCCGTTCCCGATGTACGACGAGCGGTATCTGGAAACGCCGTATTTCAAAAACGTCTGTACGGCTTCGGAAGATACGATTGAGTTGGTTCGTAAGTACGGTGTACGCAATGCCAAGCGCCTGACGAACCCGCCGCTGGGCAACAGTTCGATTATCTGTGACATGGTGTCTAACGGCATCGAGCCGGTTTTCGCGCATGGTTACGAGCGCACGATGATCGCGTCGGCCTGGCCCGAAGGTCTGACACAAGATAACGTCAAGGACATTCTTGACGAAATCGAAGTGGGAGACGCGGTTGCTTGGAGGGGCGAGTACGAAGGTCGTATCTGGTACTATGAGCCGCACAACCGGGGGCTTTGTTTCATCGACCCCGTAGAGGACTATGGCTATTCATGGCTCAAGGAGCATTTCCCGGAAGCCCTTGAAGAGGGTGATGATTATCTCGTGACCGCACAGGATTTGCCGGTCCGGGAGCATGTCTACATGCAAGCGAAAGTGCAAGAGTCGTGTGATCAGAGCGTTTCAAAGACCGCCAACGTCCCCGAGGAGTACCCCTTTGATGATTTCAAGCAGCTTTACATGGATTCATGGAAAGCTGGTCTTGTCGGATTCACGACGTACAGGGCGGGAACAATGGAGTCAGTGCTTTCCACCGGCGAAGAAAGTGGTGCCCCGAAGCAAAGTGGTGAGCTGCTCCTTTCGCTGATTGAGTATGGATGCACGCCCGAAGATGCGGAGATCACTGATGAAAGCGTGGTGGTAAAGGATGTGAAACTGCCTGACGAATTTTCGAACGGGCCTACGCACACGATCCGTCGTGAAGGCAATAAGTATTACATGCATTTGTCATACTTGCCGAACGATCTGGTTAACCCCGTGGCTCTGTGGATTCACAGCAATTCGTATGAAACGGGCGAATACGTTACCATGAACCGGGCTTTCAGGGCCGTCACAAAGCTCCTGTTGGCAAAGGGCGTGTCGCAGGACCTCGTGCTAGATCAAGTCGATAAGCTCCATGAGGATGCGTATCACGTGAAGCTGGGCAAGGTCATTTCGATGGCGATGCGACACAATATCTCGCTCCCGGATATCGTGGCTTCAATCAGTGATATCGAAGGCGACTATATCGCCACTACCTTGACTGCTGTTCGTCAGTTCCTCACGGAGCACATTTTGGACGGTACGAAAGCCACGAATGCTGAGTGTCCGAGTTGTGGATCAGATGATATCATATTTGAAAGTGGCTGCAGTGCTTGCCGGTCTTGTGGACACAGCGGTTGTGGTTGATTGATAATCCTTTGGTATCCAACCACTATTGGTACACCTTTAACCTCCAGTAGTGGTTGGATCATGATCCAATGCGAAATCTGTAGCTCAGAATTCAAGAACAACAAAGCCGGTCAATTGACACGTCATTTGGGGGATGAGCATGATTTGTCCCTTGCAGATTATGTGATCTTGACTGAATACAACGGCAAAGAGCCTCGATGCAAATGCGGGTACTGTGAAGAGCGGCCCAATTTCTATCGAGGCTCTTTTCGTAAGTACGCCACGGGTCATAGATCCTTTGAATGGCGTGAAACAAAGTACATCGAAAACCACGGCCAGCCTATTTGTGATGAATGCGGTGATCCCGTAGGGTTCAAAAGGGGTTCACCCCTCAGTTACTGTTCGTACCAATGTAGTGGAAAGAATGCAGGATTTTCACTTGACAAAACCCAAGACAAGATCCGGGAAGTGGTGCAGGAAAAGTATGGGGTGGCTAATGTATCGCATCTTGATCGGGTAAAAGAAAAGATTGGTAATGCCCACCGAGGAATGTCTCGCCCACCACAAGACAAAGAGACGCTCCGCAAAAAGTCTGTGGCTTCACGGTAAGCGGGGTGTCCCCTTCTGGGAAGGAGGGGATGCTCTTTGGTTATCCTTACGCATGTAAGTCCGGGTTTTTCAAGGGCATGAACGATACAGGCATTGCTGTAGTGGATCGGGATAGCTCCAGAGGTTCATATATCACCTACAGGATCCAACGATGAACCGATTGATTTGCGTTTTTGAAGAATTGGAGGTGCCATGAGCAAGATTTCTTTTGACGAAGGCTCGCAGTTAGGGTATGTTCTAGAGGGCGTCCTACGGAAGAGCGAGGACGGCTGGTTGATTGAAACTTACGACGGAACCGAAGAGCGTCTCGACGACGTTCTGGACGAATATAAAAACAAGGAGATTCGCCTTACGACGGTGGATCTCAAAGAAGCCGAACACCTTCAGAATTTATTGCAACGAGGAGCCGAAAATGTCGAAGGAAAGGATCCATGAGCTAGAGGGAAAACTCGCTGAGTACCGCGAAGCCTACTACAACGACAATCCGCTCGTTGAAGATGATGTGTACGATGCTCTGGAAGATGAGCTTCGGCGGTTGGATCCCGACAATGACCTCCTTACGTCCGTAGGGGCGGCCCCTTCTGGTAAAACCAAATGGTCCAAGATGCGCCACCAGATGGCGATGACCAGCCTCAACAAAGTCAACAGCATCACGGCTTTGCGTGATTGGTTTGCCTCGGTGTCAACGACCCTTCAGCCCACGAAAGTACCCGCCAGCGGCCTTCTTAGCTGGTCGGAGAAGCTGGACGGTATCAGCATCTCTTTGAACTACGAAAATGGCAACCTCGTTAGCGCTATCACCCGTGGTGATGGTTTCGTGGGCGAAGATATCCTCGCCAATGTCGTGATGATGCGCGGCGTCAAGCGCAAGCTGCCGCACGCCCTTACCGGTTCGATCCGGGGCGAAATCGTACTCACCCATGACATGTGGAGGACCCATTTCCCGGACTACGCCAACCCACGCAATGCCGCCGCTGGTATCGCCAAGCGGGAAAGTCGGGACAAGGCGCAAGGGTGCCAGCACCTGACGGTCATGTGCTACGACGTCGCCAGCCGGGGACTGGAATTCGAAGATGACGAGGAAAAGTTCTTTTTCATCAAGACGGAGTTGGGATTGAAGGTTCCCAACCACGGTTTCGGTCGTGCGGGTCTGGAAACCATCTATCAGGAGTACGAAAACACGCTCCGTGACGAGTTGAACTACGACATCGACGGGCTTGTGATTCGCCTCCAGAAGTCCACACACTTCAAGAGGGCCGGGGAGCGTAGTGGCAACCCTTATGGGGCCGTGGCTTTGAAGTTCGCCGCTGAGGGTGCTATTACGACGCTTCGAAACGTCGTGTGGCAGACGGGTAACACGGGCCGCATCACTCCGGTCGCTGAATTCGATCCGGTGGATCTGGCCGGTGCGGAAGTCCGCAGGGCCAGCCTGTACAACAGCAGCTACATCCGGGAAATGAATCTCAACATCGACGACCAGATTATGGTCAAGCGGGCCAACGATGTTATCCCCCGCGTCGAGAAATTGATTTCCAAGAAAAGCGTGGGCTACCTTACGGCACCGACGCAGTGCCCCTCTTGTGGTAGCAAAACCAAGTCGGAAGGCGAATACGTCGTTTGCACGGGCGGAACGGTTTGCCCGGCATCGGCAGCGGGACGTATCAAGCAGTGGATCGAATCCATTTCGATTCTGGAATGGGGCGATTTCATCATCGAGGAAGTCGTCAAACAGGGTCTGGTCGAAGATGTCGACGACCTTTATCGCCTGTCCGTTTCCGACTTGAAAGACCTTCAGAAGTCCAATGGGGCGGTCGTGGGGCGTAGCACAGCTACCAGCCTTATCGAGCAGCTTGTGAAGAATTCGGAGGTCACTCTGGACGCCCTTATCGGCGGCCTTGGTATCGAAGGAATCCGTAATCGCACGGTGCAAAAGTTCATGCAGGCCGGATACGATACGGTGGACAAGCTCACGACGGCTTATGCTACCGAACTCACTTACATCGACGGTATCGGTGAGGCCACGGCGCTTGCATTCACGAAAGGTATCAAGGACCGTGAACCGGTTCTGAGGCAGTTGCTCGATCGGAATTACGTGACCATCAAGAAGCGTGAAGGCAACCTCAAGGGCAAGCGCATCACCCTGACTGGAGCCATGTCCAAGCCCCGCGCTCACATTAAGCGTGACATTCAGGACGCAGGTGGTACAGTGAAGGGGATGGCGCAGTCGACTGACTATCTGGTCGCCGCCGATCCTAATACGTCGTCAAGCAAAGCTGCGAAGGCTCGGAAGTATGGTGTTCCCATCATTTCCGAGAACGAACTCTACAACATGATGTAAGGCATAGGCATACGAATGGAATTACGAGGCACTGTAAAGCGGGTTATTTTCACCAACGAAGAATCGAATTTCTACGTATTCGTGGTGGAAGACTCGACCGACAATCGACGCCCGAAAAAGGCCAAAGGCAATTTCCTTTTCGAAAAGCCTTACCCCGGCCAAGAGGTGGTGCTCGAAGGTGAGTGGGAACAGACGAAATATGGCCTCACCTTCGACGCCGCTGCTTTCGTGCCCGGAGATCTCGACAGTAACGACGGGATTCAGAAGTATCTGGAAAACTACGTCCACGGTGTTGGACCCGTAACCGCCAAACGGCTGGTGAATCATTTCGGGACCGATACCCTTGACGTCTTGTCCAACCATCCCGAACGGCTCGAAGAGGTGTCCAACCTCAACAAGGTCCAGCGTGACAACCTTGCTAAAGAATGGGCCAAGTACAACGAGTACCGTGAAATTGCTATCCACCTGTTGGATCTCGACCTGCCTAATGGTGTGGTCAAACGCATTTACGACGAGTGGGGAACGGACGCCGTTAATAATGTGGAAGAGAATCCGTACCGCTTGATGGAAATCAGAGGCGTTGGTTTCGTCATAGCGGACCGCGTGGCCCTTGCCCTTGGTGTAGAGCCTGATTCGACCTTCCGCATCGGAGCGTGCATTGAGTACGCCCTACACAACGCATCCAACGGTACGGGGCACCTCTATTTGGAAGCCAGCGAGCTTATCAATCAGGTGTACTACCTCATCCGGCGAAACGAGGTGACAGATTTTGGGCGCAAGCTCACCACCGAAGATGTACGCACGGCCCTTCAGGATCTCAAGAGCCGTGACCGTATCGTTACGGACAAGGGTAAGATTTACCTAGCGCCCCTGCATACCTACGAACAACGCAGCGCGGAGTTGCTATCGACCTTTGTGGGGGAACACGACCATTTCCGAATGGACCTCGAAGATTTCATTTCGATGTACGAAGAAAGCCACAAGATTCAGTTTTCCACCGAACAGCGTCAAGCCATTGAATCGCTCAAGGACCACAAGGTCATCCTTTTGACTGGCCTTCCGGGCACAGGTAAGACGACGGTCACGAAAGCGATTATGGACCTGTTCAAGAAGCAAAACCTCGCGGTCCAGTTGATGTCGCCTACCGGTATTGCCGCCAAGCGTCTATCGAACGTGGTTGGTGAGGCTGCAGCGACGATCCACCGGGCCTTGGGCTATCGTGGTGAGGGCAGCGAATGGCTTTACAACCGGAACAACATGCTCCCGGTAGACGCCGTGATCGTCGACGAATTTTCAATGGTCGACCAGCAAGTGATGTTTCGGATGCTATCGGCCTTGAAGAAAGAGACGATCCTCGTATTTGTCGGCGACCATGCGCAGTTGCCTTCGGTTGGTGCGGGTAACGTGTTGCACGAACTGATTCGATCTGGCCAGATTGCTCGTACCCAACTGACGCAGATTTTCCGTCAAGAGGAAGCCAGCGATATCATCCTCAACGCCCACAGTATTAACCGTGGCGAGGATCCCCGTGTAGGCGACCCCACAGACCCCAAGACCGATTTCAGGTTCATCCCCCGTGACAGTGACGAAGAAATCGTAGATGGCATTCTACGTGTCATTCAGGGGCTTCAGGCGAAGGTCGATAAAGACGCCACGTTCCAAGTGCTGTCCCCACGATGGAAGAGCGACCTCGGCGTGAACAACCTCAACCAGCGTATCCGGGAAGTTTTGAACCCGTTGGAAAACCAGCGGGAGACGACGTTGCGCGGAGGCTTACGTTTGCGTGAAGGCGACCGAATCATCGTGACGGCCAATGACTATGAAAAAGGGGTCTACAACGGGGAAATCGGTACGATTACGGAAATCGACTCGAAAAATTCCCAAATCAAAATCCGTATCCGGGACTTTGGTAAGACCAAGCTCATCCCGATCGAGTTCAAGGAGGCCCCGGACATGCTTAATCTGGCCTTCTGTATCACGATCCACAAGTCACAGGGCATGGAGTACGATTACGTGGTCATGCCATTTGTCAAGGGCTTTTCGATCCAGCTTCAAAGAAACCTTTTGTATACCGCTGTGACTAGAGCAAAGCGCAAGGTGTTCATTTTCGGTGATTGGGAAGCCATCCAAAAGGCGGTCCGCAACGATGAAGTCGCCAAACGCAATACTCTACTAGCAGAGCGGTTGGCCGAGAGTATGGATGAACTGGATAGCTAAATACCCCACCACAGAGGCCCCTGATTTAGACGCAGGGGCTTTGGTAGCTTTTGTAAGCCCCATCGCTCGGGTAGATTGCGCGGGCTTCTCACTAAGGCGCTTAGGCTTTGAGATCCGGGATGCTATCAGTTACCAGACCGATGACATTCCGGTCGTGGTTCTGGTAGGCCGCGTCCCTGTAGATAGCACATACGTCGATCAGGTCATACGCAAGGGGGTCGGGACGTTGGATGTGAATACGTGCCGGATACCTGTTGATAAATGGGACCAAGAAGCTATGGAACGGTGTAACACCCCTAAGTCTGGTAGGATGTATGCCAGCAAAGGGCAGTTAGGGACGTTCGAACGTAGCTCAGGTAGCGGCGCACTTGATACTTCCAAGGGACGTTACCCCGCCAACTTGATGTTGACGGGAGCCACGGCGGAGATCATGGATGCTCAGAGCGGGGCTTGTCCTTCGAGTAACAAGGGGATAGGTGATGATTATGTTGGTCGGGTAAAAGTATACGGCAATGATGGGGGCATTGGTAAAACGAAAAGTCCCGGCTATGCTGATACCGGAGGGGCTTCCCGTTTCTATCATCATTTTGAAACCATCGAAGACGTAGTAGATCATTTCGCAAAACTATTTGTTGGACCCACGAAGATCACCTATTGACTAGGTGGTTCGATCTGGTAAGGTAAGGGTTACGATCCGTTCGTGATTACTAACGAGGAAGCACTACTATGAGCAAACGAACAGAGCAGGAACTCCGAGATTCGATCCGAATCGAACGGGTGACGTCTTCCTATTCACTGGAAGGGCGAAGCCCAGCCGGGATTAAGACCTCATCCTTTTTGTCGTACACCGCCAAGTGTGAAGACGACGAGGGGTGGACGATGGAAGAGGCCCGGTATACAGAGTCGTGTTTGGCCCAGAAAGTGGTCGAGGACCTCTACACCGACGCATTCATCCGCCAGCAGATCACAAAGAACAATAGACAAGCGCAGGTGCAAAAGCTCACGCCGATGTACGAGGCTTTGCAGCGTGCGCGTATTAAAGCGGTCGAGGAATCGGATACCGACAGTCAATCGTCGGCTAATGATGAGGCCATTCGTAATCCGGTCGCACAATCATGATCGGAATAGGAGGGTAATATGGACGACGAAAGAGTAGACGTAATTTTTGAGCGCATTTCGGAAATGGACCTTGAGTTGGATTACGATCCAATCGAACGAGGCCCAAAGTTCCTGAACAACATGGTCGCTAAGTGCCGTAACTTCACCAATGAAGTGCAGCGTTTCGCCCGTGAATGCCAGATGTATATGCGCCAGATCGAACGGCGGCTCCGCATGGTGGAAGCTGATTTCGAGCTACAGTACAACGACCTCATGGCAAACGACCCTGAGATCGTTCAGATGCGTGGCCTATCGAAAGCCGATCGTGAGGCACTGGCCCGTACCAAGTTGCAAGAGGAGATCGGCCAGATCAATGATTTGCAGCTTTCCCTTACGGACGCCGGTCACGTTGATACTGTGATCGAATCGAAGCTCCGTGAGCTTAGGGACGTGAACCGGGACATTCGCTTGCAAAAGCAACTGATTCAGGCGGAGATCGAAACCGGTGCCATGTGGGGCAACGATATGGGGGACTTTGATTCACCCCAGATCGAAGCCGAAGATATCGAAGTTGACTCCGATAACATGTTTGAAAACCCGGACGAAGATCCCGAAACCAAAGGGAAAGCCGAGCCGGACTATGAGAACCTGTTCGTTATCGGCGAAGATCAAGAAAAGAGTGATCAAGGGGTTGACAGCGCAGATCAAGATGTTAAAGTAGAGTCTAGCGATACGGATCAGTCCGTATCGGACAAGCCGGATGTGGGGGAGGCTGACAAGACAGCGGTTTTCGAAGAGGAATCCGAAATGGACCTCGATTTCGAAGCGGCACTGGAAAGCCTCGCCTGAGATTCGGTATTCTTTTGATAATTCCTTCTCTATAGAGAAGGCAAGGTAACGGAGTTAATTATGGCTAGCGCCTACGAAGATCTCGTAAAAGCCCTCCGGGCTTCCGAGGAAGACGTTGTGAAAGGTTACGGTGGAAACCGTGCCGCAGCAACCCGAGCAAGAAAGACCCTGATGAATGCCCGTGAGGCACTCAACGATTGCCGTAAAGAGCTTTTGGCTTGTGGCAAGGGTCCAGACAAGGGAGGCACTGAGCCTCGCGATGTGACGGCTCAGTTCAACGTCGAAGACGCCGAATAAGGCGTTTTTAACAGCTAGATCACAGGCAGTGATCACATAACCTACCTTTTACACACTGCCTGATATCTTCCCACCTAACTTCTCTAGGCCCTCACCAAATGGGTTGGTGATCGGCCACTTAATAACAACTGACGGTGCTAAAGCGCAGCGACCATCGCACCTTATTGGATGCCAAAGTAGTCCACGCGCTGGTAGGCCGTCTAAAACGATGAGGACATACCTATGTCTGATGCAGAACAGTTGATTGGTTTTGGGCAAGACGACAAGAAAGTTATGACCGGAGGCCGCGTTGAGCGGTACAAAGGTAAGAAGAACCACACCGATCGTCTCGCGATCGTATGGTTTTTCAAGGACGAGGAGGGTAACCGTCGCATGGCGGAGACTGACACCCCCAAGTTCAAGATGGCTAATTACCACTACGCCCCCGGCCTTGGATACATCAATGCCAAAGGGGAGTACACGACGCAAAAATTCGGACCCCCGAAGCGTCGTATCGGTACTTTCGTCCTGAAGTACAAGACCGACCGCAACGGATCACTGCCGAAAGGCGCAGACGGAAAGCCGCAACTGGACTTCGAAGTCTTGGAGTGGCAATTCGGTGAAGACAAGTACCGTCTTCTTGCTACGATCCACGAGGAATTCCCCCTCACCGCTCATGATATCAAAGTCACTTGCACCGACGATCAGTACCAAAAACTGTCGTTCACCGCGTGCAACGGTCAGGCTTTGTGGCAGCGCAACGACCAGATCCGTGAAAAGATTCTGGAGCGTGTTGCCGAACAGGAGCACACCCTTTCTCTTTGCCGTGATCTCTCTGTTGATGAGATCAAGCAGCACTTCGGCGAGGATACGGACGTCGTACCCGACGTTTCCTCAGACATCGACTATGATGATCTGATGGAAGACATCGACTAATCGAAGTCTATCGGGGTGGGGCTTTCGGGTCCCGCCCCTTTGCCCCCTATATAGCCTATGATTGTACTTGGACTGGACCCGTCTATAACGGGTTACGGGTGGACTCTGATTGACACTGATAAGGATGGGATGGATTCCGTTCTTGACTATGGTGTCATGAAGACGACCGCCAAAACCTTTATGCCACGTCGCTACCGCATGTTAGCTGATGGTCTTGATGAGATCATTAAAGACTGCGGACACGACATTGATTTCGTTGGGATCGAGCATCCGCCTTACCGGGCGAGCTATGCTATGGGGCTTTATGCCCTCTATATGTATACGATCGAGATCTTGATGAATCACCGGCTCCCTTTCGTATATTTCATGCCGACGCAACTGAAGGCTTTTGTCCGAGACGTTTTGGACGATAAAGGCAAGATGTTCAAGAGCGACATGAAAGATGCGATGAAGGATCTACTCGATGGTGAGTGGGAAGGTCGCCTCAATAACAACGTGGCTGACGCCTATTTGATCGGGTACTTTGCTGCCCGATTCAAGTCGCTCCTCGACGGTGATATCACCGAAGATGATCTATCCTCGAAAGAGGCACAGGCGTTCACCAAGACAGTCAAAAAGCGTAAAACGGGGAAGATCGAGTACAAAGGCTTGATCTATCAAGAGGATGAAAAATACTATTTGTTGAAAGACGAAAAGTACGACTACCTCTACGAAGAATAATGGAAGTTAAGTCGAATGAAACGATTACGACGACAAGGGGACAACCCACATGTCCAATCTAGCAAAGGCCCGAGCGGCCTTAAAGAAGAACAAGAAGATCGACTTCAAGAACCGAGTCGAACTCGACCCCAATAACACGACGCCGGTTGATGCAATTTCGACCGGTTCGCTTGTTATTGATTTCTTGATCGGGGGCAACAAGCTCCCTAACGGTCAACGACAATGCCCCGGACTTCCCCGTGGGCGCATGACAGAAATCTACGGTCCCGAAGGGTCCGGTAAGACGACGCTTGCGCTTGAAGCGGCTGTGAAGTGCCAGAGCGAAGGAGGCAGTGTTTGCTTCCTTGATTATGAGAACGCCATTGCTCCCGCCTATGCCCAAGCCTTGGGTGTGGATTTTAGCGACGACAAATGGGACCTGTATTCCCCGATCACATGGGAAGAGGGTGCCGAGATCATCAAGATCATGGTCAACGCTAAAGTCGACCTGATCATCATTGACTCAGTGTCGGCTATGGTACCGCAGGCGACTTTCGAAAAGGATGTGTCTGAAACGGGACAGATCGGTTTGCTTGCTCGACTTCAATCGAGCTTTTTGCCGAACCTTGTTCACGACCTCCGCCATTCGGGAACGTCGCTTATTTACTTGAACCAGCTTCGCTGCCGGATCAAGACGAGCAAGTACGATACGGGACCGGACGAGGATACGTCGGGTGGCCGCGCTTTGAAGTATTACGCTTCGCTCCGTTTGAAGATCAAGCGGGTGAAAACCGAATACTCCAAGATCGAAAACGATCTCACTGGCGATAGCGAAAAGCAGCCGATTTGCAACATCGTTCGCGCCCAATGCACCAAGAACAAAGTGTCGATGCACCAAGGCCACAGCACTGATTTTGTGCTACGCTACGGCGAAGGAATCGACAACGTGCGTTCTATCATGGACATTGCTGAGAATCGCAATCTGATTCAACGTGCGGGCGCGTGGTACAAGTTCGTGGACCAGCAAGGTGAAGAGCAGAGCTTGCAGGGCAAGGAGAACCTTCGGGATTACTTGCTTGAAAACACCTCGCAGTTCATGCACCTCGTCAATCAGATTTCGTCTTTCTCAGCGTTGGGCGGCGTCACTAAGATCGGCGAGAACGAGGATGATACCTCCGAAGCTACGGGTGAAACTACGTCTGAAAAGGTCGTGGACCCTGCTATCGAAGCGCTAGTTGATCTAGCTCTTGAAGAGGGATTGATCGACCAAGCCGGTCCGTGGTATAAATTCACCGATGAAGATGGTGAAGAGCAATCAGTACGGGGCAGAGATGCCGCTATTGATTACCTCGACGAAAACCCGGCCACAGCCGTATTCCTCGAAAACGAGATGGATGATACGTGAAAGTTCGAATCCAGAACTTCCAGTCCGTTGAGGACGCTGAGATCGAAATCGACGGCTTTACCGTAGTAGTTGGTAAGTCCAACATCGGTAAGTCGGCGATGGTCCGGGCAATTCAAGGAGCCCTCGTTAACCGAGAGGGCGATGATTTCGTAACGAAAGGCGGAACCGCTGATCACGCCGAGGTCGAATTGGATTGCCCGGAGTTCAATCTCATTTGGAAAAAGGGCGGCGGTCACAATGGTTACGTGATCAACGGAGAGGTTCTTGAAAGCGTGGGGAGGGGCAGCCTTCCCCACGTGGCCGAGGCCGGATTCGGTGAGATGAAGGTGGGACGTGATTCCATCAACGTTCAGATCTCCGATCAGTTCCACCCCCTATTCCTTTTGAATGAGGTTGGCAGCCTTGCAGCCGAAGCCATTTCCGATGTGGGCCGCCTTACTGACGTCCAGACCGCACTTAGAAATTGCGATAAGGAACGTCGGGAAGTGCGGAGCACGCGGAAGGTCCGACGCACGGACCTCGATGCTGTAAAAGAAGAACTAAATCGCTACGAGAATTACGACGACGATATGGCACAGGTAGAGGAAGTACGGACCTACTACCGAGGCATTACGGCTCTTAACAAGGAGATCGAAGTCCTCGATGGGTTCGAAAAGAAGCGTTCCACTTTGGGCACTACACTCCAACATTTGGATGGGGTCGAAGCTCTTTCCGTTCCCTCATGGGATGGCGACGATGCTGTTAAAGAGGTTGAAACGCTGGCGCGGTATGCCCGGCGTTTCGATCGTGGTCGCACCGAACTCAAGAAGTTCGCGGGTGTAGAAAAGGTCGATATTCCTGAATGGGATGACGATGGGTTGCTTGGTGAGATCAGGGAGCTAGAATCCCTAGCCGCCAAGACCCGCCGCATCGGAAGTGTGGTAAGGCGTTTCAAGGATCTTGGCAGTTTGGAATTGCCGACGCTAGGCGACCTTGAAGATGCCTATATCGAATGTAAAGACCTTGACAAAATAGCAACCCGTCTGGACAGTATCCTTTCGCTTATCCCCGCCACTAAGGCTGAGATCGGCGACCTTGACAAGCAGATCGAGGCCAATAAGGATGAGTTGCATGTAACCCTGCACGAGGCAGGTACCTGTCCTACTTGTGAACGGGATGTGTCCCCATGATTTCATTTTTGGTTAGAACCGACGTCCATATTAACGATCGTCCACCGGAGTCTAGGTGCGACGATTACATGGAAACGCTACTTGGTAAGCTCCGACAGATCGGCGACATGGCCCGTGAAAAGAAAGTGAATGCCGTGTTGGATAACGGCGACTTTTTTCACAACAAGGCGGCGTCACGAAACAGCCATTTGTTGGTACGTAAGGTAGCTGATCTGCACCGGTCCTATCCCTGTCCGGTTTATGAAAACCCCGGCAATCATGACTTTCCGTATGCCAACGTCGATTACGTAGAAAAGCAACCCCTTGGCGTTTTATTCGCAACCGGGGTTTTTGAACGTATGGGAGACGTCCGGTTCGAAGACGACGATGGTCTTGTGGTCCGCGTCGTGGGTTTGCCTTACAAGATCGATTTCGATGTGTTTGACTTTGAAATTGAGCGCGGGGACGAAGACGTATTGATCGTGGCCGCCCATACGTATGCTTCACCTACCGGGACGGAAAGTTTCGGGCGTGAGCAATTTTTGTCATACCAGCAACTAGCTGAATGCTCCCCGGACGTTTTCATTTTCGGGCACTACCACATTGATCAAGGCATTCAAGAGGTGTTGGGGAAGCCCTTTATCAACTTGGGTTCCCTCAGCAGGGGGTCGCTTACCAATGACAATCTGAAGCGCATCCCCCGGATCGGTTATATCCGCGTGGAAAAAGTGGAGGGTGAGGTAAAAATCCACACCGAACCGATTGAAATCGAAGTAAAACCGGCTTCCGAAGTGTTTGATCTAGAGAAGCATGAGCGTATCAAACAGGAACGGAAAGATATCGACCATTTCATTAAAACGCTATCAGAGTCTGCGTCCGTGAACGAAGAAGATAACATCCGCCAAGCTATCGAAGGCTTGGAGGATTTCGATCACGAGGTACGAAACCGGGCGCTCCGCTACTTAGAAGCAGCAGCGTCAGGATAAAGTATGGGAAAGCAATACTGGTTATCGTACTCAGGGTACAAGACGTACCGCGAGTGTCCTAAGAGGTACCGCCTCACACGTGTAGATAAAGAGGAACCACCCGAACCGGATTCGAAGCATAATGCGGTTGTTGGTAGTGTGGTCCAGCGTGTTTACGAAGATTTCTACAACGATGAGTTGTGGCGATCCGGCAAAGGGACTTCGCAAAAGCTACTTGATTTGGTGCCGAAGTATTTTTACGAGTTCCTCGACGAGGAGCACGTTGACTTCAACGATATCAAGTGCCGGTACGAGCCGCTAGAATTGCTTGAGACGTGTTTGGAGATCGTACCCAAGGTGCTGGAAGGTATTAAGCGTGAAAAGCTCTTAGGGCCGTATGCGCGAAGCGAGGTGGTTCTTCGCACGCAGCTACAGTCGAGCTATTTTTTGTACGGGATCGCCGACTTCTTGATCCGCAAGAAAAACGACGAAGTGCTGTTGATTGACGGCAAGTCGTCTAAGCACCGTGAAAAGTACGTAGACGAAGAGCAGCTCTTGTTCTATGCCTTGGCATTCAAGCTATTGCACAATCGTTTGCCAGACCGTCTGGGCTTTTATTACTACCGTTTCGCCGATGACCCCGAGAAAGCGTTTGACTGGATCAAGCCTGACCCGGAAAGTATTGCGAAATTGCGCAACGATCTGGTAGCTGCGTTTACCAACATCCAGAAGAAACGTTTCAAGGCAAACCCGGAACCGTCCCACTGTAAGTGGTGCCCGTGGGAAGCGGTATGCGTTGAGCGACAACAACAGAAAGCGACCCGCCGTGAAAAGCGTCGATGGAACCGCGCCGAGCGTGGTGAAGAAACGCTCCCAAGCCTCTCGCAAAGTAACGAGGGATCTGTTATGATAGGCTTTGGCGGTAAGATCGAAGATTCGGATTAATACGAAGGAGTATCACTATGAGCGACATGACCGATCTTGAAGCTCGCATCAAGAAGATCAAATCACAGCGTGAGCAGTTAGTGAGTCAAAAGGCGGAAAAGGTGGCCCGCCTTAAAAATGCGCAAGAAGAATTGCGCAACCTCAAGGAGGAGGCCGCCGAAAAGGGTTACGATCTTAAAGAGATCCCGGACCTTCTTCCCCAGAAGCGTAAAGAGCTAAACGGCAAGGTTGCCTTGGCTGAGTCCGCTTTGGAAGAGGTGGAAGAGAAACTCGCCAAGTATGACGATTGAAATTATTAGGAGTTACGGTATGAGATTTAGTATTCAAAAGGACGCTTTGAAGGCGGCCCTCGATGTAGCAAGCCTCGCTGTTACCAACGATGCGGGTGTGATCACTTCTTCGATTCTTTTCAAGGTCGAGGAGGATAGTCTCGTCTTGTGGGCTACCGACCGCCGAATCATGGTCAAGGTACCTACTACAATCGTGGAAGATTCCCTTCATGGTGAGGGTAGTTTCACCGTAGAGGCCGCACGGCTTTCTCAGTGGGTCGGTAGCGTGTTTGACGATGTGGTTGACGTGGAAGCCGACGCTAACGGCGTGGTTATGGAATGCGGCGAAGCTAAGGGCCATTTTGCATCGCTCGATGCAGCCTCTTTCCCGGACTTTTCCAAGCGCCTCGAAGACAAAACCAAGCTCTTCGATATCAACCCCAACGCATTCGTGGATTCCCTGAAATTCGTGCGCCCTTTCATTGGGGAAGCTACGACGAACAACGAGCTTGCGAACAATTTGCAAGTGACGGAGTTGCGGGGCCGGGATATGCTGGCGACCGATACCTGTTCACTGGCCATGTTCAAGTTGGCTGAGGCCGATGAAGACGATGCGCTGGCTGAGTATGTGGATAGCGAAGAGCGGTTTAAGATCACAAAGGATGAAATCAAAAAGCTGATTTCGTTCCTCAGCAAGACGTGTGACCTTTCCTGCACCGTGTCGAAGTCCGACCTTTTCGTGGTCGAATCCGACGACGGATCCCTTTTCGGTTATCCCGATACGCATCTGGCGCTCCCGAACATTCCCGGTATCCCGGTTGACCTTTCCGAGCCGGAAGTGTGGTCGGTAGATAAGACGAAGCTCCAGAGTGCCGTTAAGGCGCTGGGAGCTACGGCAGACCCGGACGACGTGGTGCTTGAAATCGGTGTCGCTGGCCCCGAGGGTGCTGAGGGCGTATTGACCTTGAAGATGAAAGACGCCTTAGAAAAGCATGATTCGGTGGTTAAGATCCCGGTCGTTCGTGTGAAGTCTTCGGGCGAGTCGGTATCACTCAAAGTCAACCGGCACTTCTTGACGAACCCTCTGTCGTTGTATGACGATGATGAGGTGACGATCGGTGTTAGCGCCCATGACGGTGCTCAGACCAAATACGTCAAGCTCTACGAAAAGACCGAAGACGACAATATTCGCATTTGCCTCGTGACCTTACGAGTCGATCTATGATGAAGGATAGAGTAGCGGAATTTTTATCCGATCTTCAAGATCTCACGGATAAGCACGGTTTTGTGGTAGGGGGTTGTGGGTGTTGTGGTAGTCCTTACCTTGTGAAAAAGGGTAAAAAGGTAGCTCAGGACATTGAGTTTGGGGATGGGCGTTACGTGATCCAAACTTTTTGTAGTACCTGTGAAGGCTATGGTGAGCTTGAAGTTGATGGGAATTTCGTACCGTGTGAATCTTGTGAAGATTGGGGTTACACGACCGTGGAGGTTTCTGATGACGCCTGATTTTGAAGCGAGATACGAATCCGTGATGGATCAAGCGCGTAAAGTGGAGACGTCTTACGCCATGCTCCAAGAGCGGCAAACGGAACTTACGGGACAGATCGAGCATCTTAACCAAGAGGACGTTCTTTTGGAAAAGGTGGGCGAGCTATTCAAGCACCTCCTGAACAAGTACGTGTACGAATACGCTGAGTCCTTTAGCCGGATCGTTACGGAAGGTTTGCAGTCGATTTATTTCGACCAAGACGTCAAGTTCGATATCGAGGTTGAGCAAAAGCGTGGGAAGGTCTACGCCAATTTTGTGACCGAGCAGAACGGTGTCCGGGCTAACCCCCTTGAATCTTTCGGCGGCGGCGTAGCGTCTGTTGTAAGCCTTCTGTTGCGTATTCTAGTCCTCTTGAAGGCGGACCTAGCTAGGTACCTGGTTTTGGACGAGGCGTTGGGCGCTCTGTCCACGGAGTACGTAGAGACTTGCGGCGATTTTTTGCGCAAGCTGTGTGACGAACTGGACGTGAACATTTTGTTGGTGACGCATAACGCCGACTTTGTAGATCAAAGTGATAACGCATACATGGGATCCTCTGACGCCAATGAGCGTCTACAACTAAAGAAAATACGATGACAGACATAGAACACAATAACTGGAAGATATTGGTGGGGGATTGTCGTGAACGTTTAGAGGGGCTTCCTGATGAATCGGTTCACATGATCTGGACGAGTCCTCCTTATTTCGGACTTCGTGATTATGGTGAAAAGGATCAAATAGGGCTTGAGCTCACCCCCGATGAATTCGTCGAGGCATTGGTTACTGTGTTTGCAGAAGCACGGCGTGTTTTGCGGGATGATGGTACTCTTTGGTTGAACCTTGGGGACAGTTATGCGTCGTCATCCACAGGTTCGGACACCACAAAAACTGGTCTTAAACCCAAGGATCTAATCGGTATTCCTTGGCGTGTGGCTAAGGCTCTCCAAGATGACGGATGGTATTTGAGGTCAGATATTATCTGGGCAAAAGGTATCAGTGGTCATGAGGGTGTGTCCAAAAGGGTATATCAATCGGCGGTAAAGAACGGGGTGAGTACTTCAGTTGCCAAGGCGATTGTAGAGGATCTTGATCTGTACGTGGGTAATCCCATGCCAGAGTCAGTGAAAGATCGTCCATCTTCTGCTCATGAACATATTTTCCTCTTTTCCAAAAACAAGCGGTACTTTTACGATCATATTGCTATTCGAGAACCTGTGAGTGCTGAGTCCGTAGCACGTGTACAGAGGGGGCACCACCGAAAAGGTCACAAATGGGGAGATGGTCCCGGAAATCAGACCATTGCTAATGATCTTTCTCGTGCATTGCATCCTGCAGGACGTAACCGTCGTGATGTGTGGTGCATCCCCACAAAACCCTTTAGGGGTGCTCATTTCGCGACGGCTCCCGAGGCTTTGGTGGCACCGTGCATCAAGGCAGGTACTTCCGAGGCGGGGTGTTGTCCCGGATGTGAAGCTCCTTATGTGAGGAAAAATTCAGAGTGCAAAACGAGTTGCGCTTGTAACAACGACCCTTTTTTTGTTGCATCTTCGGACCCCGTACCCTGTACGGTACTTGATCTTTTTGCAGGGGCGGCCACAACGCTTCTGGTAGCAGAAAAGTTAGGCCGAAGATCCATAGGTATAGAGTTAAATCCAGAATATGCTGTTATAGCTAGTGAGCGACTTGCTGAGTATTCACGTAATACGAAAGCTCCTTGGGAAGATGGGTATATACCTAAAGAGATTGAAGAGGATTCTGTGATAGAAGAAATGAGCTTTGACGATCTTTTAGGATAAGCTTATGAAAGATGCGTCAGAGATTAATAAGAAGCTTCGTGATCTCAGGTACCGCTATTTAGCGCGTTACCTTGATGATCGATTGAGCGTTAGGCCGTGTAACTGTGTTCATAACCATGAGCATGTAAAGGAAGACGGCCCCCTCCGGCTATGTATGCTTGGTGCGGAAGACCCGGAAAATTGGCCGGGCAATATTTGTGACACCGATGAGAACGCTCAGACGTGCCCGTTTTTTGATAACCAGCACGACAAGGCGACGCTCAAAAAGGAATTCGACGGGCAACTTCAGGACCCGGAGATACTTTTCACTGAGTATCGCGATGTGGCGATGCTTCAGTGGACTTTAGGTGAGGCCCCTGAAGAGGTCACTACGAACTTGTCGTGGTGGCAAAGGATTAAGCTATGGTTTACGCGGGGTTGATATGTCCTCTTTGACTAAATTGCTATTTGTGGACCGCCACCGGCGTGATATGGCTGATCAAGGCGGCCTTAAAACGCCCATGATTATGTCTTATCCTGTGTCGGGAGACTTTGAAGAGGCGTGTATCAGTCTTCGGTCCGGTGACTTTCACATGGTGCGTGTGGCCCCACAGCGTGAAACCCGCACCGGATTTTTCGATTTGGATTTCGATGATGAGGAGGCACAGCACGCTGACCTCATTGATTTCCTTTACGACCACGGGTCCAAACGGCAGTGGGGTGGTGTGGCTGAAATAGCACTCCCTGACGAAACTTTGCTGGACACGGTAGCAACCTATTTGAAGTCGTATGATCTGGAACCCCAGCACGGCTTTGTAGGCTTGGTAGGTTTTGCGGCTCTTGTAACCGCCGATCTTATTGATTTGCCGGAAAAGGTCGATAGCATTAGCGACATAACCAGTGACCTTCTTAACGAGTGGATGGCCGAGCATTTACACGTGGGTAAAGTGGGCGAGGTTCCCGTCTATTTCAATCCCCACATGTCAGAGCATATCGTATTTTCGGGCGAACCAAAGTCGGTAGGCTTGATGACTAGAGTGGGGGATTTTGCTAGCATTTTGGTCCACAATGCGGAGCGAAGCATGATCATACTACGAGTAGGATTAAACGACCATGACGATGTTCCTGAACCGGATCTTGACAGCAGCACAGAAACACGTGCGGAAGAGCCCAGCGATTGATTACCTTCGAGCGAGGGGCGTTTCAGACGCACAGATCGAACAGATTGGCATTGGGTATTTTCCAGAGGATGTGTGGCCCCCGTACTTTTCCGGCGACGACGAGGATATCCAGAGCTATCTGGAATGGTCGTCTAAGGGTTACCGCCTCCGGGGCAAGTTGGTTTTCCCTATGCGGAACCCGCTAGGTGTTTTGCGGGGTCTTCAGTTGCGGTCCCCGATCCAAACAAAAAAGGACTATTCGAAATTTTACTTGAATCGTTCTCGCGTGGATGCGATCTTTTTCGGGGCGGAGCTTGCGATGCCCCGGATTTGGGATACCCGCGAAGTGTATATATGCGAAGGGTTGTTTGACTATTTCCCGTTGCAACGTATCTTTCCTAATACGATATGTACTGGTACGGCGAATGTGAGTAAGCGCCAGATTGCATTTCTCACCCGGTTTGTAGATCACGTTAACGTGGTTTTCGACATGGATTGGGGCGGCAACCATTTCTGGCAACGCTTTGAAGGTGAGTATAAAGACTCCTTCAAATCCCTACGCCGCATCGAACTCCGAGGTAAGGATGTGTCGGAGGTGTGGGAATCTATCGGTGACGATGGACTCAATGAACTGTTAACACGGCGACTTCTTTTCTGAGGTTGCTTTACGTATCGGATTGTGGTATCAATCCGTAGGGTGTGATCAAAGCCCCTTTTTACTACGAAACACTAAGGAGACCGTAATGGCTCAGATGTATTGGAAAGCAGCAGAAGCCGAAGATATCGCAAACGACTATCTCAGGTACCACCCGGACCTCGTGGGCGCTAATATCGCTTTCGTTTTCAAAGAGAAAGCGACCAAGAGCGATGGACGCCCGATCGTAGGGAAGTCTTTCAAGGTGCCCGCCAAATATCAGCCGTTGATGGAAGAGAATGACGACGGCACACGCGGTTACGATTTCATGATTGTGCTCGGGGCCGATATTTGGACCGAACTGAACAACGACAACAAGGAAGCATGGGTCGATTTCCTGCTTGAGCAATGTTACGGTGAAGAGGACAAGCAAGGGAACATGAAGTGGAAGACCCGCAAGCCGGAAGTTCAAGCCTTCCCGGTTATCCTTGCCCGTCACGGAACCAATTGGGATCAAGGGGTCAACAAGCTGTCTGTGATCGACATTGGCCGCAAGCAGACGAAGGTGCAAGAACCTACGGTCCGGTCGCAAGATACGGATGCTGACACGGACACCGAAAGCGACGTTTCGGTCAATTCGTAATAGAATCACCGGAGGGGCTTTTGCCCCTCCACCTTGAGGATCACACTGCCACATGTCTTTCGATACGAAATACCGACCAGACCTTTTCGAAGATGTAATCGGCCAGCAGAGCACGATTCATGTGCTCCAAGAGCTACTTCGAAGGGGTGACATTTTTCAAAAATCGTATGTCTTTTCTGGGCCTTCGGGCACAGGTAAGACGACGACCGCCCGTATTCTAGCACGGGCAATGCTGTGTGATAATTTCGATCCTGATGTGGCGGAACCTTGTAACGAATGCAACTCCTGCAGGGAAATCCTTGATCGTGGGGATAGTCCCTCATTCAAGGAGATGGACGCGGCCAATCATACGGGTGCGGACAACATTCGCAAGATCGTCGAAGGGTTGAACTATTACACATTGGACGGTGGCGACCGTAAGATTTATCTTATTGATGAATGCCACCGGCTATCATCGCAGGCGATGGACGCCCTCCTGAAGCCTATGGAGGATAATGTCCCCGGCACCAAAGACAAGCGCCTCGTGTGTTTGTTCTGTACTACCGAGCCGCAAAAGCTACGGGGTACGATCAAAGGCCGTTGTATGGTCTTTGGTATTAAAGAGCCATCGAGGGATGAAGTTGTCCGTCGCCTGCGTTACATAGCTGAACAGGAAGAGATCGCTGTCGAAGACGACGACGCGCTTGATCTCATCTTCGGTTATGGCAAAGGGCATATCCGAGACATGGTGAACGCCCTTGAACGAGTAAGCCGGGTTGGTCCCGTTACAGAGGATACCGTTCGGCAGCAATTAGGATTGGATGTAATTTCGAAGGAGTATGAAATGCTCTTACATCTTCGGGATGATCCAGACAAAAGCATGGCCGCTCTAATGGAAGCCTTGACCCAGACAGATCCTGACTCGATCTACGAGGGTATTGCCGACGCGGCTATGGCATCATATAGGTTGGCAAAAGGCATAACTATTGGTCTGAGTTACGTGGAGAAATCGCTTGCAGAACAGATTTCTTCATGCTATGAAGAAGAAACACTACTTACTCTAGCGCATCGCATCTTGAATGCGAACCGGAAGATGGATCGGAATGCGTTGGTCTGCGAGCTTTTAATGCTACAGAACCAGCTTGAAAACGGTACCGTACAGATGGCTTCCCAGCCACAAACGATCACCGTCCCGGTCCCCTCGGAACCTTCGCAAGAAGTTACCGAAGATAAAGCACCCACAGGGTCCAAGCCCAAGTCGAAACGCGACGTAGAACGTGAAAACAGGGAAATGGCTGAGAAAGCTATGCCCTACGGTGGTAAAGCCGCACGTGGAACACCGTCAGCGACGGCAGATGCTGTTGAAGATCCTATGGACGCTTACCGGAAGAAACGTAGCTCAGTCAAAGCTGCGCCGCGCCCTATTACCCCCAAAGCACCCACCGGAACAGATTACTCGGAGCAAAAGAAGCTATTCGAATCGCCTGATGAGTGATCAAAAAAGAAAGTGGGTCATCTTGGAGCTTAGTCACCAAGGGGAAAAGAAAACCCCGCCTGAGCTTCAAAGCCTTTTACAACCCGAGATCGGGGAGGGGGTCGAGATTTTCGTCCCTTCTATCACCTTTTCAAGACGGGAAAGTAATGTTACCATCTGTTTGATGGAGGGTTATTTTTTCGTCGAAGCGGTGATACCCCCATCGACGTTCTTCACGCTTGAAGAGCTTCCTTATGTGCGTCGTGTCTTAACCCACGATGAACCGAATGGACGGTTCATTTGCTATGTGGAACAGGACACCGTAGACGAACTAAAGGAAAAGCTCCACCGTCAAGCGGCCCGTGATATTTGTGTAGGAGACTATGTGAAGGTTTGCGAAGGGGCGTACTCGTCACTTAGGGGTAAGATCCTTAACGTGTTCGCCGACAAGGAACGGGCTTCAGTCCATATCGTGGATCTGAAGAGCATGGAAGTGATTGTGGAATTACCTTTCCAATTTTTCGAACGAATACCAGCTAACTCCGATGAGGACTACGAACTATGAAAACCAACGTGATCGTGGACGGGATGAACATCGCCTTTCGCTGCTCTTACATTTACGACAAGAAGCAGGGGCTACAGAACTCCGAAGGGTTGCCTACTGGAACTATCTATGGCTTTGCCCGTCACATGGTCAAGTTGCGTGATCGTTTCCCCGGTGCTGATATCTGGGTAGCGTGGGAAGGCGCTGGAAGCCGCGAGGAACGTCGAGCTATCTATGCCGACTACAAAGGCAACCGGAAAGATGAAACGTCGGAGGGGCCGTCTGAGACACGTCAGTTGGTATTTGACCAAGTGTCTGTGCTGCAGGATTTGCTTGAAGCCACGGGTATCCACCAAGTGAGCGCTGCAGGCTACGAAGCCGACGATATGATTGCGACACTTGTGCGTGACCGTTTCAGTGACGACGAATACAAGAACGTCATTATAAGCAGCGACCGTGACCTACTTCAGTTGGTGGGCGACGGGACTGTGCAAATGACGCCGCACCCGGAAAAGTTTTTTGACGCCCTTAAAGTCGAAGAGGAATACGGTGTGCCGCCCCGTCTCCTTTTGTCTTACCGGGTGTTCGATGGGGACAAGAGCGATAACATGCCGGGCATGTATCGTTTCCCCCGCAAAAAGATTGCCACCATCGTCCAAGAACACGACGGCGATCTGGAATCTATTTATAATGACTGTGAAGTGAAGCTAACCGAGTTCCAAGAAAACACCCTCACCGATTTTGAGGACCAAGCCTACGTCAACCGGGACATCATGTACCTCCGGTCGATCGAGGATTACGACGAACGCGAAGGACGTCATGACGAAGAAGTCATTGAGCGTTTTTGTGATCAGCTAGATATCGAATCCATCCGCGCCGACTTGCTTTCTTTTACGGCCAAGACAGGGTTCGTCAAGACAGGAGATACAAATGTCAGTACATTACATCCAACCGCTGGATCCGCAGGAACTGGCGAGTAGATTTTCGACCGATGATACGCTTGAGCCCCTTCCCCGGCAAGACGAACAATGGAAGGAGCTGCACCTAGATAAGATCAAGGCCGTTTTAGATAGGTTGCCAGACCGTGAGGAGGACTTGATCCGTCTTTACTTTTTCTTGAACAAGCGCCAAACGGACATTGCGGAGATTTTCAACATCACTCAAGCCGCCGTGTCCTACCGGCTAAAGCGTGCCCTTGATAGGATTCGATTTTTGATCGAAATCCCCGAGGTGACAAAAGACGAAATTTACGACGACCTCCTTCCCGTCATGCCTACCAAGCTAGACGCTCGCATCTTTGCCGAGATGTTTGAGTCCACTTGCCAAAGTGAAGTTGCTGACATTCTCGATATCAGTCAAGGGCGTGTGCGCCACCGATTCATTGCGAACCTTGCCCGGATGGGTCAAGTGCTTGTGGACCGCGTGTATGCGTGGGTGCGCCGTAATGATGAGGACCTCCAAGAGGTGGCTGTCGTCAAAGGCAAACTCGACACCTTAATGGAAGCGCAACGTCAGAAAGAGTTGGAAATCGAAGAATTCGAAGACGGCTTAAAGGAGATTGTTGACCTCCTCGTTGACCTCCCCGACGATCTTGAAGATGAGGACCTAACCCTCTTCGCTCGTTACTATAAAACGTTCGTCAAGATCCGCTACAATTTCAACATCCTCCGCGAAATCAAGCTACCGAAATGGTCCAACCGTAGCAAGAAGACGATCACCTAACCAATCAGTAATCTGTTTATATGTTTTCTAGGTTAGAACTGGTACGTCTATTGCCCCTGCGTGTATGCGATGAAAAGTAGCCTTCGAAAAGTCATTATGTCGAAGAAGGTTGCCGCAGCTTATCTGGATGAGGTTTCCAAGGTCGCTTCGACCGTTACGGTTTACTTCCTAGATGAGCAGGGGCTTACCGGATTCATGAGCACCGCCAAGTCTAGCTTCGGCAAAAAGCTCTCATGTAGTCGTGGTTTTGATTACGTGACCTTTCTGTCGACGGACCATGAAGTGGTCCAGAAGATTCAAGAGCGGGCCAGAAAGAAGGGACTCGACTTTTCGGGCTTTTAAGGGGCACACAATGGACTATAAAGATTTTGATCTCGGCGAAGTAATGATGCAATCCTCGGGGATGGATGCATACCTTGGGGACGATGCTGAAGCCGTTGACATTCGTGAATTGGTGGGGGCGGAGATTGAAGAGCCTAAGCGAATTCGCATTGCCAACGTAGAGCAACTTCAGGGCTTCAGTCGGGTCGCAAGTGATACGCTGATCCGTAAATCGGAGCGTGATCTCTGGTCGCTCAAGCAGAGCGAAGAGGGCGATTGGGTAATCGAGCGCCTTTTCGACGATGAAGGCAATCCCCTCAAGGTCTGATATGAGCAACAAGCCATACAGCAATAGGGAAAAGCGGATTGCGGAGCGTGTGGCTTCTCAGTATCTCTTTGAGAAGACCGGCATGGTTCGCACTGCGGGCGAAGTCCGATTCATCAAGGACACAGGTCCTGATGGTCGTGCTATGCCGAGGAACTACGACTTTGATCCAAAGGCTAAGAAGCCTCTGGCAAAAGTCTTGTGGTCCATTTCGTGTGCTCTGGGGCACATGGTTTCGGCGTACAGCAGTTTCACAAAGATCAAAGCCGTGTCGATCAGCCCGGATGGTAAGTTGGGTGGAAAGGGCTACATCCAAGATATCAAAGATATGCGGTCCGACCTCAACACTTCGCTTGAAACCCTTTCCGGTATTCAAGATACGATCAATGACGAACTTCGCGGCCCTCACTGGCAGCCAGATGCTGTCGATGTAGACGAGGATGATGAGGCCGAAGTCGAAGAGATGCTTTCTGACTCCCAAGAGATTACTGACGACCCGGAAGGGTTTTTCGAAGAGGAGTACGAAGAGCATGTTGAAGACGACGTTGCTGAAAAGCAAGGGAAATGAGGTTAGGAAACGAACGTCGTACCGGGTGATCCTCGCATATTTTCGGAGTTCAGAAGGTTGATGTTCGAGCGTGCGTTAAAGAATCTGGACTTTGTAGATAAGGGAATGGCTTTGCTGGTTTGTCTGGTCGACGCCGAATCCTAAAGGAGATCACACATGGCAGATTTAGGAGACATCGGAGCTATCCTTGAGGATGAGCCGGTATCGGATCTTGATTGGCTTGATGTTGATGAAGATGAGTACCGCGCTACTGAGGCGCTACCGAAGCAAAACTTGGATGCTGTTCCTGAGCTTGAGGCACAGTGGAAAGATTTGACGGAGGCCGATAAGTATCGGCTGTCGCCAGAAAACCGCGAACCCGCAAACGCTCGTACCCCTTTCTGGAGTGAGCGGAGCATTCCCGGTGAAATCTCTGGTGATGATGCGGTTGCTATCGTCGAAAAATTCGCCAAGCGCCACGTTCAGGCGGGCGTCTCCGGTCCCGATGTAATTCAGATCCTCAAGAGTAATTTCGATGCGGAAGTCCTTTCCATGTCGAAAAAAGCCGTCCGTGGCGTCCTCAGTGAAAGGGGCCTCCTCGGTTCGGTTTATATTGATTCCGAGCTTTTCGAAGACTGTTACAAGGGCGGCCCTCAGAAGGGTCTGACGGCGAACACACGGAACGCCAAGTACGTTCTGGCAAAGAGCCAGTGTGGTGATTGCATCCACAACCGTAAAGGTCGCTGTTCGGTATTCCAAAAGGAAATCGTCCTTGAAGTCGATTACACCAAAGACCTGTGGGAAGAGTACCTCGATGGTATCCACATGGAGCGCAAGGATCTTGATGGTATCCAGAACCTCCCGGTCAAGGCCCGGTTGCAAAAAGCACTTCTAGCTTCGCCCATCCCGGAGTCCGACGCACTCGATGGTAAGCCCATCGTACCGGACCCCACGGCTGGCGTAACCTACGAAGATGCGATGGATCAGTTGCGGTCCGCTGATATCAAGCGTGAGATCGTAGCTAATACTGTCAACCGAAAGAAGGTGCTTCGCCTCGCTGTGGACATGATGCGCGGCAACCACGGACCCGCTGTTCGTGATCTTCTTGCCTCGGACCCCGCAGTTGCTTCGTTGAAGGATGAGCTATATGTCCTCGGGCAACTGTACCTCGACCTATCGTATTTCCCGACGTACAAGGTGGCTTCGCAATTCATCGACCTTTTCGAAAAGCAAGGGGCCGCAGATAATCTGCCTCCACTGATCGTGGGAATCCCTTTCGAAGAGTCCGAGTTGGATAAGCGTTATGCACATGCACCGTCTCTGGACATTCGTTCGGACAAGGCGCTTTTGCATACGATCAGTCGGTTTTTCCTTACGAAGCAAGGCCGCAAGCTAGACAATACGAAAAAGGCCCTGTTCAAGAAGCTGTTCGCTCGCCTCAAGAAATCCGACGAAGCGGATGTTCGTGCCTTCGCTCAGAAGGTCTACAAGAAGCCGGTGCCGAAGGAAGTAAGCAAGTATCAGGCAACGGTTATTTACGACCCGACACACGGTATCTCTTCCGAACAGGCTGATAGCCAGCTTCGGAAAGCAGATCGTAAGCGGGTGGTCGTCGAAAACCCGACGAAAATTTCCAACACTAAAGATCTCGTTGGGCGGATGCTTCGTGGTGATCACGGAAACAAGGTCGCGACCCTTATTAAGCAGGACGACCGGCTTTCCAAGCTAAGTAAGCACTTGCACTTGCTGGGCCGCCTGTACGTCGACACGTCTCTTGCTACCCCTCGGGAAGTAGAGGCGGCTGCAGCGGCGAATCCGGCAGTCAAAGAATTGCCACTCCTCACCCCGAACAACCGGAAGGGCTTTTTCAAGAAGCCCGAGGTCCACGCTTTGATTGCGAAGCGTGTTGCGAAAATTAAAGGGATTGATACCGACCCAGCATACACTCAGACGCTACGAAACGTCGTCTCCCGGCTTTCGCAAACTTCCGAAGGCAAGGTAATGGCCTTCGCCCGGAAAGCGTTCTCAATGCCTGTGAAGGGCAAAGCTGCGGTCCACAATACACCGTACCAGATTAATCCACAGGTTGAAGTCAGCGACGAGCAAGTCAACGACTTTATGGATTCGCTCAAGAGCAAGAAACAGGCGCGGGCGTTCGAAACCCTTGAGGATTACCTCAAAGAGGAAGGCGGCGCGCACCTGTTGGCTTCCCTGCAAAAGCGTATTGGCCTTGATCGTATCAAGCGTCTGTATATGCAAAACGACGGTAAGGTTGCATCCAACCTCGATACATCCAAGACGGCGAAATCCGATGCTTTGGAAATTCTATCGGCGGTTCTGGACGACAACTACAAACCGAACGGACTCAAGCCTCCGTCTCGTCGCATGGCCCGCACTAAGATGGGCAAGTGGCTTCGGGATCAAATGATGAAGGGCAAGTACGGTTCGGCATTGGCCGATGCCCTGAAGTTGGCTTTCCCGTATACGGACCTCCTTGAAGATGCGCCGGTCATTATTGCTTTCCGCGAAGAGGAAGGGCTTTACGGTCGTGCCTACAGCACGGCGGACAGCTACGACTCTTGCAACGAAGGTACGCAAGATATCAGCGCTTCGGTGCAGCAGATCGTAAAAGGGTCCAAGTGCCAAGGGTGTATTTACAACAAAATTGGCCGATGCTTGCTTTACAGCAAGAAGCTCGTAGACGATCCGGTCTATACGGATGAAACGGTAAACGCGGCCCTCCAATATCGGGTCAGCAATGGCCAGCTTACGGAGCGGGACGCCAAGCGTATCCGTATGATGGATGTAGATCCCCGGACCAAGACCCGGATTGCTTATACGTCCGAACCCGCTAACGAGGTTCAGATGCACGAGACGGGTCTACAGGCATTTTATGGTGATCAAAGCGAAAAGCAGGTTAACCATGCCGCTGTCCGCGAAATCGTCGAAAAGAAAAAGGCCGCCGAGAAAAAGGCCCTCGAACAGATTGATACGCCATCCGAAGGCGGCATCGACGGTAAAGACCAAATGTCCGAGTTCGAACTTGGAGGCGTTGCTTCCGATGGTTCGATCAACGAGATTGAGTTTCACGGAGGCCCATCACCGACACTTGATGTGGAATTCGGTGACGGTTTCAATATCGAATAAAGGGAGTTACGTATGAGCGACGATCGGACCAAAGAGCTACAGGTGCAAGTCGTTACGCTCGAAAAGAAAGAGAAGAAGCGAGGGCGGGGGCGTCCACCTAAGATTCCTATCAAGCCGACGACGCCTGAAGTTGCCCAACTCATGAAGAACAAGCAAAAGCACCGGGAAAGCGACCCGCTTATCCAGCAGATTACTCAAGATGCGGATAGCTTGGACGTTCTCGATGTGGCGATGCTTGAACTTGCTAAAGAGGCTTCGAGTCTTGATTTTGAGCGTGGTGAAGCGGAGCGCAAAGGTAACGACACTACCGGGATCTCTTCGAAGAAAATCAACGCCACGAAAGCTATCATTGACACGTACCTGCGAAAGCGGGATTCGGTAGTCAAAGACACGTTCGATTTCAAGAGCAAGAAGTTCCAGAAGCTCTTTGAATTTTGGGCGATGAAATTCAGAAGGTGTTGTGAAGGGGCGGGCATGTCAGAGGAGCAAATTCAGCGCCTCTTTCAGGTCGCCGGTGAAGAATTCGAAGATTGGGAAGACGAAGCACTCCGCTATATCAAATCTGAGGTTTGAGCTAGCGACTACTATTACTACCTACGATTGAGGCTCTATGGAAAAGGTGATCACTCATGTCGATGGCAGATCTCTTTCGTCAAGTCGGACGCAAATCCTCTGAAGGGGATTACGACACCCAAAAAGTACTCAATATTATTGAGTTCGTTGAATCGCCGTTTGGTCTGGGGTTTTCCCAAGAGATCTGCGGCATGTCGCTATTCCCTGTCCAGAAGTTTCTCCTAAAAGCGTTCTACAACCTCCCGCTCGACGACTCAACCCGCAACATCAAGGTACCTAAGACGTGGCGTCAAGCACAGAGCGCCAAGCCCGACGACTATTACAGGTTCACCGAAGTCGAATACATGCGGTACCTCTATAATGAGGGCCGGTGTAACATCAAAGAACAAGACCACGACCGACACGAACTTGTCCTACCCATCGGTCGTCGTAGTGGTAAGTCCACAATTTCTTCGATGATCGCGGCATACGAGGTGTACCGCCTCCTACGTAAAGCCAACCCCCAACGCTATTACGGGATTCAAGATGGTGCCGAGATCACAATCTCCACCATTGCTACCACCAAAGATCAGTCACAGATCCTTTACAACGGTGTACGTAACCACTTCCAGAGTTGCGAATTCTACGCCCCGTACCTGAGCCACGACACGCAAAGCTACGTCCGTTTCCAGACTCCCTATGACATCGATCAGACGGGTGAAGCTGACGATGGTGGTCGTGCCAGCGTACAGATTAAGTTCTTTTCGTCTGTTTCCAGCGGTATTCGTGGTCTGGCCAACATCGTTATCATCCTTGATGAGGTCGCTTTCTTCAAGGAGAAGGGCAACTCTTCGGCCAATGCTGTGTACCAAGCTGCCTCGCCTTCCGTTGCGACTTTCGCTCCCGCAGATCCGAATGGTCAGCAGGAGACCTTGAATCGTGATTCGGAAGGACGTATCATTATGATCTCGTCCCCTTTCAATAAGGACGGATTGTTCTATAATAAGTATGAGCAGTCTAAAGTGGGAGGGTCCGCATCGCGTGATATCTTGATGGTGCAGGCTCCCACATGGGAAGTTAACCCTCAAGTACCTGTTGGTTTCCTCGAGAATGCTCACGGTAAAGATCCGGTAGCGTTTGCTACGGAGTTCGGGGCCGAATTCACCGACCGCGTTATGGCGTGGATCGAACGTGAAAAGGACCTCATGGTTTGCCTCGACCGTGACCTTCGACCTTCCCCTCGTGGGAAACCGCGTACACCCCACAGCCTCGGACTTGACCTTGCTGTTAAAGGCGACCGTACTTCCGTTGCTCTGACACGCCCGGACGGAGACAAGATCCGCCTTGTGTACCACGAGGAGTGGCAGGCGGGGAAAAGCTGGTACGATCTTAACCCGCACCTTGAAGAGCCGATTGTCCCTTACGCTAAGGAACTGCACACGGTTGATATTCTCGATTTCGATGCACTGGCTGAATGGATCAAAGAGCTTTCGCGGCGGTTCTATATCGTCGACGGTGTTTTTGACCAATGGCAGGGCATTAGTTTCAAGCAGACCCTCGACAAGATGGATATGAAACAGCTTGAATCGAAACAGTTCACACGGGACGAGTCCTCCCAGATGTTCGATGCGTTCAAGACCTTGATGTATCACGGGCGTCTCATGCTTTACGATTATATGCTCCGTGATGTGGATGAGGACGAGGATGAGGATTTCGGTGTCGTCAATTCCGCACTCGATGAGGGTACGGGCCACGTTAAACACGCACCCTATATCAAGCAACTGTTGGAGCTACGCGCCGAGCGGAAGTCTAAGAAGGTCGTACTTGTTGAAGCACCCAACGGTCCTAACAAACACGATGACTTCGCGGATGCGCTTGTAAGATCGGTATGGTTGACACTCCACCGGGTCGGGAACCCCAAATACATTTCTGGTTCAAAGAGTCGTATGCGTGAGATCGCCGAAGAGATGGGCGCAGATCACTACAAGTCCATGTCCTCACAACAGTACCAGCGCAGGCGTCAGCGGCGTCACAACTATTCTAACAAGCGGGGCGACCGTATGCCTCCGGGGTGGAAAAAGCGATGAGTGACGACACACCAGATCGGTTCTGGGAAACCTGTGTGGTGCAGGTGCTTGGGAAGCTGGGGGATAAAAATCCCAAGCAAAAAGACCTCAATACCATTGGCTGGCTGTTCGAACATGCAGGTGGTTTATGGGAGGGGCTAGCCGCTGGCGATACCGACCAGTGGGATCTCCTCCGAAGAGCGTGCAAAGTCTATTTGAAACGGAAGTTAAAAAAGAAGGACGAAGATGAAAAGCAGTGACATACCAAAGGTCCAAGATCACTTGGGCGAATTAGATGAAGCCTTACGACAGATACGCTCCGAGGTGAATAGCCTTGGCGAGATCCTGCAGCGGATAGCGAAAACTTGCGAGGACGAGCCTGAACTCCTTGAGGTGATGAACCGGGAGCGGCGGTATTTTCGTGCCTTGCGAGGAATGATCGACGATTTTCCGATTATCCGCCAGATGCGTAGACGCCTCCCTGTTGTGGAGGCCCGATTACGTAGGAACGAGGGACAGCAGCGGGAAGAGGACCAGTCAGTGCAGCGTCAGGCTGAAGACGTCCGTAATTCCCTTGAAGATGTTCTTCGGCGTTTCCTTCGGTAAAGGCGACGGGGTGATCTATGCCTAGAGGAAGTAAAATGAGAGATCAAAATAAAGATTCAGTAGTTGTGTCGAGTGTCTCACAAGTCCAGTCCCTTTTGGGTAGCCAAAAGAAGGCCGAGGTGAACGAGATCCAACCACGAACCAAGAAGATCTCATCGAATGCGGTGGGTATGTTTGGTGGTGGTGGTATCGGGAGCGGTGGGGGTGCCTTCGGTAACGGTGGCATGGCAATGGGTACGGCGACGAATATCTATTCGCCGCACCTGTCAACCGACTTCTTGGAGTTGCCTCAGAACCTTGTAGAGATGCGGTCCTATTACCGTTTTTTCTACAACAACGATCCGTATGTGGGGCAGGCGATTGATCTCCATACGGAATTGCCGCTTTCCAAGTTGCGCCTTACGTTGCCGAAAGGCCGGGACCCGGACAAAAACAGGGAAATCCTCAAGTTTTTTGAGGACATGGTTGCACGCACGGACCTTCTTAACGCCCTGATTGATGCTACCCGTGAGTATTACGTCGTAGGCGAGGCATTCCTTTTCGCCGAAGACACCGATATCGAGGTACCGGAATACGTGTATCTTGAACGGGTTAACCGCCTTGACCCCGAGACCGGGGAAATCTCGACGTCGCTTGAACGCCGGGACAACGCTGAAAAGTTGATCGAGACTTACAAGCAACAGAATTACAAAGGGTGGGATCGCGTCATTCTATTGCCGCCTGATCAGGTGGAAATCGAGACGTTCCAGTATTCAAGCAAGGTACGAATCGAACTGGTCCCGGACGCTAAGACCAAGAACATGGTCAAGTCGGCACTCAATGGTGATCCCGCAGCAGCGGAAGCCCTAGAGGATGTGCCTGAAGAGATCATCGATTACATTTCGAATGAAGAGAACCTTCCCTTGGGTTCCGACCCTTATGAGGGTTCGTTCGTATTCCATTTGGCCCGTAAAAAGCCGCCCGGTGACGATCACGGCGTCAGCATCTTGCAGAGGTGTTTGCGCACCTTGGTTTACCGGGACAAGTTGCGACAGACACAGACGTCTATTGCATCCCGTGCAATGACTCCTAAGCGCCTTATCTGGGCCGAGGACATGGATGAGTGGGATGTGGAAGACCTACGCGAACAGGTAGACTTGGCGTTGCTTGACCCGGACTACAGCATCATCACGAACTTCCAAGTCAATTGGGAAGAGATCAGCGCCCGTGACCGTCTGTTGGATCTCAACAGCGAATACGACATTACAGATCGGCAGCTATTTGCTGGTCTTGGCGTAACTGAATCTATGTTGACCGGTGAAAGTTCGTACAGCGGCGAGCGAATCAACATCGAGGTGATCAACACTCGGTATATGCTTTATAGGGAACGTATTCAGACCTATGTGGAAGAGTCCATCTTCAAACCGGTCGCTGAGAAGAAAGGTTTTTGGGAGTACGACGAGTTCGATAACAAAGTTCTATTGTACCCTCAGTTGAGCTTCACACGATTGGCGCTTCGGGACAACCGAGACACTTTCGATGCGATGTTCAATCTGTATCAGAAGGGATCGCTATCGGTCGGGTACATTTTGGAGTTGTTCAACTTGGATCCGCAATCCGTCGAAGAGCGCTTGATGGACGATTTGATGACCGTCAACGACGCCATGTTCAATGAGATTGTCCGAAGCGCATATTCCGAAGTGGGCCGTGCGCTACCCAAGCAGTCAGACTTGGTAGAGCGTCTGATTGATTACCTTAATCTGGAGTATCGTCCGCCCGAGGACGAAAATGATAGATGGTAAAACACGCTACAAAAGATGAGGCTGAAAAGGAGGAGGAAGAGGCAGAGCGCCTCGTCCGTAAGTCACCTAAGAAAAAGCCTCCACGCCGGGATAAGGAGCGGGGTCGTATTAAAAAAGACGACCCTGATCTGGACAAGAAGGATGAGGACCTTTCGATGAACTATAAGGACATCGGAGGGTCCGTCATTCTTGCCCGGTGGGTTGCGTCTGAACATGCGTCGCGTGTGGCAACAGCTTCCGAAGAGGAGTTCCTGAACACAGAGGTCAAGAACCCTAATTCGGAGGGCAAAGACAACGTTAAGCTCAAGTCACTCCAGAAAAAACCGGAGGGATCTCCGGGCCGCAAGAAATACGAACAGGAACGCAAGAAGTGGGAGAAGGCTAAAAAAGACGACGAGGGTAAGTCCAAGAAGAAAAAGAAGAAGACCAAGCCCAAGTCTAAGCCTAAGAGGCCACCACAGGACGATAGCGGCGTTTCTGAAGATCGTATGGATGAGTTGCAAGAGGCGGGTACAGATGAACTGTACGACCTTGCTGAAAGCTCTGACCCCTCCGAACAAGAGGCGGCCTTGAAGGTTATCAAGGAGCGCAAAAAGCCACTTCCCACAGGTTTCCCCGAACCTAGTAGTTTCAAGGGCACCCTATCGGGCCAGCAAGTATCACAGTTGAAGGAGCAGATCAAGAACTGGGACTTGATGGATTACAACACGAACATGAAGTCCCTGAAAGAGAATTGGTTGGAAGCCAACATGTCCGGGAACGACCGGGAGATGGATTACTTTCAAGAGGTGATGGACACTTACGAAAACTCTGCGGGAGCTATCCGAAGCAAAACGCTTCGGGATGCGGAAAGTCCCGAAGACCTTATGGAAGGTGAAGAGGATCTGAATGAGCCTTTCACGGATGCGGACAAAAAGGGCCTGCAGCGTAAGCGTAATGCTTGGTACCAGTCGGCGATGTTTTCGCCGCTGAACTCCGTGCAGGATATGCTTGAGAAGGTAGAGGCCCAGCTAAATGGGGAAGCGCAGGAAGAGGGTGGGGGCGGTAAAAACCTTGAAGTCCAGATAGACAACGACGGCAATAAAAAGGTGATCGACCACAGCGAACCGGACACGGTGGAAGAGGGGTCGAAGAAAGAGGTCTATCTCAAGGAGATGCAAGGGCTCCTTCAAGAAGTCCGTGACCGCAAGATGTTCGATAAGAACTCAAGCGCGGATCGCTTTTTGATGACGGTCCGGGATGAAAGTGAAAGTGAGGCTATCAAGGATTTGGATCCCGGTTCTTACGATTTCACAGATGATGAAGACATTAACAATTTTTTGGGCAAGGTCCGCAATCTGGGGTCGGCAGATATAGCTAGATTGGTCAAGGATGAGCCTATTTACCGGATGTATTTCAGTTTTGATGAGTCGGAAGATCCCGAGAATGTATCTATAACTGATAGAGAGAAGAGCGAGTTCATGGATAGTTTGCACGAGGATCTGAAGGTGCGCGGCTTTTACGAGCAGCTTCGGTTCCATAATGACGAGGATAACAACGTCTTTAATAAAGGCTCACTCCTCGCATACCGTGATCAGGCTATAAAAGACTTGCAGAATTCGGGGCACAGCCTCGAAGAAAGTAAGGGCAACAAGAAGACGAAGCACCGCAGTTTCTGGGGCATGTTCTTAGATTGGATGGACGACATGGTAAAAGACACCAATAAGAAATCAGCCGTGGAAGGGCGGTCCGTGCAGGCGGGTATCGCATCCGCATTCAAGAAGGCCGGGCTAAAGACCGCTCAGTATCGCGGATTGCCCGGTCCACTTGCGGAAGATGATCCGTACAAGCCGCAGGCACCTAAGTGGCGTTTGCCTAAATCCAGACGGGATTTAGACCTCGACGATTACATGGAGATCGTCAAAGAGGCCCGTGTCTGGCTCAAGGATTCGTACCTAACGCACGAACTTGTAGAAAAAGACTTTCGAATGGCGTGCAGCTTGGCTCTCGACTATTCCATCTATACAGCGTCTGATTACAAGTATAACGGTGCGGTAGGGGCACCTGAGTACGATCGCTTGCTCGATATCCTGCTTAGGATCGAAGGCAAAGGCGATCACTAATCCTTTTATACCTACGGATTGATAGCGTGGATCAACTGTACCATAAGTAACCCCCCGATCAAGGGAGATTTGATATGCTGACTAAGAAAGAGGCAATTGCCCTCACAAAGCGTCTTGACAAGATCGCGAATCATGTCCAAGGCAATTTCGACCAGATGGGCCTTTCCAAAAAGGCTGCATACGACTTTTGTCTGTATCTGGATCAAACGGCTGACGGTCTTGAAAAGGCTGCTGGTGTTGAGCGTAGTGCCAAGACGCTTCAGCGTGCGCCGGATGAAGAGTACATGGACTCGTTCAACTCGCCGAAAGGGCCGGTCAAAATCGACCCGGACGAGCAGTACATGAACGAGTATGAGAATGACGACGATTCTCAAGTCGTGGAAGACGACCAGATCGCTCCGATGAATGACGGAGATTGGGAAGTCGACGCCGGTGACGAAGACGATTGGTACACCGAAGCGGGCGAAGACGACTGGCACCTCGACCTGTAATTCCGTTTTGTTTCAGGTGGCCAGCATGAACCTTCGTGACCGACTTATTCGCCTTGGATCGGCGAACCCTAATTTGCGCCCGCATTTGCGCCTGCTTCTTCGGAAGCTGGCCATTAAGGCGCTGGGGTCCGTTGCTACACAAGAGGCGAAAATGGTCGGTACGCTCATCAATGAGCGTATGGAGGTTGATTGGGTTACGGATACTCGTGATCCACGGTGGAAAGATGCGATCGGGACGGAAAGGTACGATGAGGCTTTTGCCGAATTCGTATCCCTGAACGAACGTATCTTGACGCATGTGCGAAAAGCGGCACGTGAGTTCTATGTTTTCCTCGAAGGAGGCGGCAAAGAGCTTGGGTCGTATGGCCTAACGGTCAAGGTCGGGAAGCCAGAATACTTTTCGACCGACCCGGAAGAATGGGTAGCGTCCGAATTCGCTGTTGATGTGATGGTTAAAGATCATGTGGGCAGTTCGTCTTCGAAAATGCGTTACCGAGTGGATGTTCGAAACCCTCTATCTGTGACGGATACGGTCAACGATATCAACTTTATGGCTTCCGGGGGAAGGGATTCGACATTATCGGCTGCTGACATGTTCATCCAGTCGATGTCCCCTTTCCGTCACCTGAAGGATAAGGATTTTGGTCGATGGCGTCAACGACGACAGGGACTTCTCAATGACCGGTAAGCGATCTTTCATAGACCACCAGCAACTGGCTACCCGATTCGAAGTTGGGGACCGGGTGTATTATGTGGATCCGCACCGGATGCGGAGATCCCCCCATGTTGGCGTAGTGACGAAAGTCCACCGAGGCATTGGGTTTGTCGATGTAGATTTCGGGTGGGGTAACGAACGTATCACCCCCGAAGAGTTGGCACCGGCTGAAACACCGGGTGCTGAAGACGGTCCCGATGACCCGGTAGAATTCATGGATGATCAAGATCAAAGAACCGCCATGTGTTCACACGACTTAGCTAAAAGCCTAGCCCGCCATTACCGCCAGCGCGTATCCCACCTTTATCTCACTGCCAATCACTTTTGTGAGCAAGGCATTGAGCAGATGGATACGTACCACACGATTTACAAGCGGTATATGGGCGAGTTTTCGGATTTCGAGATCAAACATGCCGTGAAGACGGCTTTCGAAGCTCCTGAACAAATTCGTAAAGCAATGTACTGGAAAGAGAAAGGACGCCAGTACGTGCCTACGCAACAGGAGTTGGATACCGGATGTTTTCATTGTCCCCGGTGCAAGAGCGTTGAGCTAGAGCAAACGATCTACAAAAAGTGGACGAAGCTCTATGCGTGCCGGGAATGCCTGTTCTTGATTAAGCCAGCGGACATCCTCGACTCGCTCGATGATGCAGCCCGTGAAGAGGCGGAGGAACAGCTTGGATGGAGTCCTAGTGTATCGGACCCGGCGAAAGCATTTAACGAGTGGCTATAATGATTGCGAGGCAGACGGATGAGTTTACGCGACAGTATCATCCGACTGGCCTATAGAAGCCCTTCCAGACGATCACGCCTACTACCACTAGTTAAACTAGCTACCAACCTTAGCACGCTCGATGTGCGGATTTTCGATTTCGTCAGGAACCAATTCCTGCAGGAATTGACCGATAATTTCGTCGAGAGCTTTGACTATAAAACTACGATTACGAAAAAGGATCTAGGGTACATCGAAGGCAGTCGGAGCCATTTCACGTGGCGGCTAAAATTTGACATTGTTCATCGAGGCAGTGCTTACGAGATCGAAACGACGCTTCATGCAGGGACGTCTTTTCAGGACGCACAGTTTATTAAGTTCGAAACCGGTCAACACGAGTCGCTCGAAGACCTTTTCGACAAGATCAACGATTCGCTTTCCAATTTCATGACGTGACCACTATGGACCTGAAAGATCAACTGGTCAAGTTGGGCAAATCTAAGCCGAAATTGCGTAAGCACCTCCGGTACCTGCTCGCCGCTGTTGATCATTCGACGTATAAAAAACTTGCCTCCGATTTGAAAAGGGACGGCTGGTACATTCAAAGCGTTGGTTGGGATCACGTTCGTGTTTCGCACGAAGATCTTAATGCAAAATGGGTAGAGGTCCGGTTGGAGGAAGATGTAGATCCCCCCGATGCGCTAACCATGTCTATCCATTTTGATAATCTACGTGGCGGTGAGGAATTGGCGGGGATCCGCAAGAATGCCTTAAAAGGCGCTTTTTACGATCTTCTTGATAAGACAGGCCGCTAATAGACAGGCTTAAACCAAATTGGTGATCCAATGGCTTTTGTAAAATACGCTAACGCAGTTGTTCAGTCGCCCCGTGTAGGACTTGAGGGGTGGAACACGTATCGGCAAAGCAAGCTCCTTGCGGGGGTTGACTTTGGTAGCCGTACATCTGCCATTTCGATCGAGAACTACAGCCCGGATAAGTACCTCCTTACCCACTGCACTATTATCGCCTCTGTGGACGTTGACGAGGCCCCTAACAGCAAGACGGGTGAGGTTACGACCGATGATGGGCATACGATCAATAGACCGTATACGGACTATCTGATCAAGCCCGGCTGCTCCAAGTACATCAACCAGAACGGCGATGCTTGGGAGCGCAAACTACTCTTGTCTACATACAAGACGTTTGTGGGAGCCGAGAACTATGTAGAGCATATCCAGATCCCGGAACTAAGCAAGGGCAAAATTATCGACGCCGTTGCCCGTGATCTCGGGGACAGCGTGTACGTCGACATTCTCGTCGCTACGGACCGCAAGCACAAGGATCTGGTAGCTAAGATCGAATCGGGGGAGCTTAACACCCTTTCGATGGGATGCACGATTGCTTTTTCGGCTTGCACCAAGTGCGGCAACGTAGCCATTGACGAGCCACAGCTTTGCCACCACGTCAAGTATGAGAAGGGTAACAAGTTCATCGGCCCGGAAGGTAAGATCCGCGTTGTCGCTGAACTGTGCGGCCACCACACGGACCCTGAGTCTGTTAAGTTCATCGAGGCATCTTGGGTAGGCAACCCCGCATTCAAAGGGGCGGTCATGCGCAACATCCTTGATCTGAACAAGCCGTCGACCAAAGAGCCGACGCCGTATGAAGAAGATAAGCTACAGAGCTTGATCCAAGAGGCACACACTAAATCCACGGTCAATCCCACTGAGGATTGGACCAAGTATTTCCTAAAGACCGCAAGCGCTCAGATCAGGACCGAAGTGAACGAGGCCGTATCGTCGGCATTCAATAGCTTTGCTCAGCGTCAAGCGTTTGACGACTTCGAAGAGGAAGAGGTCGAAGAGGAGGTCGAGGAAGAAGTGGGTTTGATCGACGATGTGTCGGACAAGCTGAAAGAAAAGATCAAAAAGCGTATTGAAAAAGAGTTGAAAGAAGAGCTTCGCGAGCAAGAAGAACCCAATGCAATGCCCGAAGCTGAACGCGCACCCAACGATTCGGTACACCATTCATATATGATTTTTGCGGAAAGGTACGCTAATGAGTTGGGTGGCCGTACCAAAAATGCGTTCCGCATTCTTTACATGCTTCAAGATCCAAACACCTTTTTCAAACACAAGCACCGGTTCGCGAATACAGACATTGTAACAGCAATGTACCTGCACGACCGAGACGGTAAACGAGAATCCCTACCCCCAGAGTTTTATCTGAGTCTTCAAAAGGTCGGAAGCGCCAGCAATTATGGTGATCTTCGACAGTTTTTGAAGGCATGTATACGGTCGCTTGGCCGTAAGATAAACCGCCGAGAAGCAGGAATTTTGCTCGAAAGGGCTAAATTTCTTAACTAATACGAGTTTTTTCCGGTTATTCATTTGTACGAAGCGTCTTTAGTATACCCATCTCTAGGTGGGGTGCGCAGTGCTTCGTAATTCAAGTTAAGGCTCCGGCTTCGTACTTCGCATTATTCGTAAGCACGGTACCGTGATATCAGTTTTCTGGAGGTTACCCAATGAGTAGAGATCGACTCTCGTGGAAAGCCCGCCGCCGTCAAGCGGAACGTCGTAAGAACGCCGATCCGTACACAATGAACCAAGATCGTACTCATGTACCCACAGAGGACTACATGATTGGCGATCCGGCAGTATGGGCAGAGGAACCCGTTGATGATCTTGAGGATCTCGACGGAACAGAACGTAATGAACTTGGTATGCCTGACATGCTAGACACCACACACGACCATAAGGACGTGGATGCGTGGAATAGCGGTGATGCATACGACAACGGCGACACGTTTGGTCCCGGCGATAAGCTGGACGGACGTGAGGCCAAGGTTCGTCTCGCCAAGATGCAGCGTCACTTCGAGAAGAAAGCCCTTCAGTGCGTTCGTATCGCACAGGCTATTCTTCCGCAAGCTGGTGACGATGTGATCGCCGAGCAGGCCCTTGACCTTATGCCTCTTCCCGACGACGCAGTGGTTGCAACTTCCCTTCGGCTTTCTGAGCTACTGGAACGCATCGCTGAAGAAGACGCCGAGGAAGGCGACGACGAAGGTGGCGAGGATAAAGAAGCTTCCCTGAGTCCCGATGAAATGCTTCGCGTCATGATGGCCGAAGAAGAAGGGGACGATGAGGATGCTGACGAAGATGAGGCTAAAGACGCCTCGGATGATGACGACGACGATGAAGACGACGAAGGCGAAGGAAAAGAAGCCAGCGTTCGTCAGATGGTCGCCGAAGAACTCGCCAAACTTTTCGGACAGCCCAAAGTTGCCGAAGAAGATGAGGACGAGGAAGAAGACGAAGCGAAGGATGCTTCGGATGATGATGAAGAAGACGAAGCGAAGGACGCTTCGGATGATGAGGACGATGAGGACGAAGAAGAGTCCAAAGAGTCCAGCGTTCGCGAAGCGATCGCCCAAGAACTTGCTCGTATGTTCGGACAGCAGCCCAAGGTTGCCGAAGACGACGAGGAAGATGAGGACGACGCCGAAGAAGACGAAGCGAAGGATGCTTCGGACGACGAGGACGCCGATGAGGATGATGAGGACGCCGACAAGGAGTCCATGCTCGCCGATCTAATGGCGGAAGCAGGCATCGATCTTCAAGCCAACCCGGTTCTACAGCAAACACTCCGTGACATGCAGCGTCGGTCCGAAGAGGACGAAGACGATGAGGACATGGATGCTGATGCTTGTGGCGACATGGGTATGGACATGGGCGATGATATCGCCGCCGACGAGATGCTTGATGAAGATCTCGACGCCATGCTTAACGACATGGACCACGGAGCAGGTGCAAGCGAAGCTTCTGAGATCGGTATTGATCTTGAGCCTTCCCTTGACAATCTGGATGCAGAAGCTCTCCTCGAAGAGGACGATGCTACGCTTCAGGCCCTTATGAACCGTCACTATTCGGTAGACGGACAGCAGGGCAAAAAGGCTTCAAAAGGTAGTAAAGGAGTATCACAACTCGGGCGGGTGAAAGAGGCTTCTTCCACGGGCGACGATGGTTTGTCGAAGCTGTGGGATAGTGCTCCCGACGTATCCAAGGTCTTCGGAAACTAAGAAGATCACGGACACGACGTCCGCTTTCACTGATATAAAGTTCGTAGCAATCAACTAACGTTAGGAGAGGTCTAAAATGGCACTTCCCGGACAAGCGAGCGGTGATTTCACCGAAAGCAGCAGCGCCCTACGTATCCTGTATGTAGGAAACCGCAATTCGTTCGCAGCACAGCTTACCACTGACGGGTTCACACAGACGAACCCTCCCGTCGATTCTGGTACGGCTGGCGCGACTAAATCTGACACACTACCGACTGCACCCAAGCGCGGTGTACTTGGTGGTTCCGTATGTTTCACTCGACCCGATGCTGGTAACGGCATGGTCGGTGGACCCGTATCCGCAGCACCTGCTGGTGGTTCGGTAACCCCCCTCGGTCTGTTTATTAACGACGCGGCGGGCAACGCATACGAAAACACCCCGGCACCGGCATCCGGTCAGGCTCCGTACCTGTCCGGCCAAGGCACCTACGGTCTTCGTCTCTATGAGACGTATGATCTGGCTACCGCCAACGGCAATGTACCCCTTGATTGGCAGTCTGGAGACAAGGTTTACGCCTCTGTCAACGGTTACCTGACCAATCTCACCGATGCTGCAAATGCCTTTGAGGCAAGCACGCCCGGTGGCGGTGGTACACCCCTTGCTATGGGTGTCGTGAAGGTAGTACCGGATTCGGTACATGCAGAAATCGTCATTGACCAGCGTATCTAAGCTAAGGAGCCAGACTTATGTCTGACAACACCACGCAATTGGATAACGCGGCCAAGCAAGAGATCATTAGTCGGCACATCAAGACCGCCGCAGGGCGAGCTAGACTTGCTGCTTCGATGATCCAACCGCTTCGCAGCCGCCGAGATTATTCGGCAGTTGGACGCCGCACATTCTTAGTCGAGCAACTTCCTGACGGAGCGTTGCCGATCTACGATAAAGACCCCGACGTGACCGCTTATGTGGTCGGTGAAGAAGGCGAGAACATTCTCGCTATCACCAAGCCTCGTCGTGTGATCTTCCCCTTGTTCGAGATTGCTTCGAACCCGGAGATTCCGATCACGCAGATCAAGGAACGTCGCTTCGACCTCATCGAGCGTTCACAGCAGCTTGCAAAAGCTCAGATTCAGGCAGCGGAAGACGAGCGTGTCTTCGCCGTTCTGGATTCGATTGCTACGAACGGATTCGATTCGATCCCCGGACAGGTCAACCCTGACCTTCAGGTTATTGCCCCGATCAGTTCCGCTGTTCTGGCCGATGCCTTCGCCGAGATCGAAAAGCACGACCTTCGTGTTGCTCGAATCTACATGCACGCCAAGGACTATGCGGACATCCGTAAGTTCGGTCGTGAGATCCTCGACATCGAGACGCAGGCTACCCTGCTCAAGACCGGTCTTCAGGCTACCCTTTGGGGAGCCCAGATCATCCTGAGCCGCCTCGTCCCCGCAGGTTTCGTATACGTATGTTGCGAGCCTGAGATGTTCGGACGTATCCCCGTCCGTACTGAGCTTACCGTGCTCTCCGCAGACAACCCTCGTGCCCGCACGATCGGTTTCTCTGTATTCGAGAACCTCGGTATCGGAGCATTCAACCCACGCGGCCTCGTCCGCTTGGTTGTCCAGCGATAAGCTGATGTTCCCTGTATGAGGCCCGTCTAGGGCCACTACCGACCCCGGCTGGTTAATTCCAGCCGGGGATTTTTTATGTCTGGGTGTATTCTCAGATCCTAGATCTCCAAACCTTTACCCCTCTTGATGTATCCCTCCAGATCTCGTACAGTGTGGTCTACCTAATTTAGCTATAGGAGTACGTATGGAAATCAAAGACCGGGAAACAATCGTCGAGCTAGCTGTAGACCCCGCGATTAGAGGTGAAGCCCGTGACAAAACCATCAAACAGTTTAACAAGCTGTCCAGTGCCGATCTAATGGAGATCATCGAAGAAAATGGCCTCATGGAACAGTGCTTGGAATCGGGCGTCATAGGTATGACGACGCATGAACGTTTGGAAGCCCTTACCGATCTCGAATGGTACGAGGAGTACGGTAAATACATGACCTATTTCGATGCGGGTATGGAGTGCGTGGAAATTCGTGAGGTAAAGGGCAACTGGAAAGCGACCTATTGGTGGAACATAGATCATATAGATGGTGGTGAGTCCGCGAAGCCCGAGGTGGCTTCTACACTGGAGGGCGCTCTTCGCGGTGTATTTCGTAAAGTGGGGGAACCCCTTTCCGATAAGGTATGCGAATTGGCTGGTATCGAACGCCCCGCTCTGAAAGCCGCCAAGCGTAAAGCCTATGTGGCGATTGCCGAACTAGTAGGTAAAGACCCGGATCAACCCGAAGATGTGATCTCCGCTGTGGAAGTCTTAGTAAGCCAATAATTTACTTGTCGCCTTCGTCCTATGGAAGACTATACCGTAGGAGATCCTAATGTCCGAAGCATTTGAGTCGGCAAAATTGCGATGTTTGCTGGATACCCGTCGTAACAAACGTGACGATTGTCCTCAGTACGAGGAGCATCCAGAATACGCGGAGCCGCGTTACGAGAACAAGGAGGCGTCCGTGTCCCTAAAAGACCAATTAATCAAGCTGGGGGCCTCTCACGAAGACCTACGACCCCACCTGAAGTCCATCATCCATGCACTGGAGCGTACAGGTTCTGGAATGGATGCACGGCGCATCGAAGGTATCCTTAAAGAGGTGTGGACAGCCCTTGATCGTATCGGCTTTTTCGTTAACCGACATGAGGATCATTTACTGGTCCACACGATTAGTGGTTCTGGCCCCGAAACCTTTACGGTCCATCTTTTCCTCGATCGTAAAGGGGACCTCATGGCCGAATACAGAGATGATCGGGATCGGTATATGAAGGACGAGAGTTGGGGTGATTACTATTTGGATACGCACCGGGATGCCCACGTGGTGCAAGGCATTGTCAAAACCGTAAAGAAATTAGGATAACCTATGGCTGATCTGTATACCAAGTTGATTCGTTTGGGGGCATCTAACAAAGCCCTACGCCCGCATATCCGACAGTTGCTGGCCGCCAAAAGAGTAAACGGCCTTCCGTATTGGGAAGGTCCAAGTCGTTCTTGGCGTGGTGGTTGGGCAGAAGCGGAGATCACCCGAGGTACTTGGATGTCGGCATGGGTACCTCCCGCTGATCTGTGGGGTATGCACGGGGTTGATTCCCTGAACAGCGGCAAGGTTCCCGTACAGTTCGATGCGGATAGCCCCTATCGCATCGTGCGTGAAGATTCTGTACGCCCTCTTGCAAAGCAACGAAACGCTTCGGTCAAGACAGCCATGCCCGGAGGACCGGCTTCGCTGATCGCGGAGTACCTACACGACGTACTGTATGTCGCAGCCAAAGAGGTCGTGAAAAAGGTTTCGCAGGATGCGAACGTACAGGACGATGGTGTAGACACCTCCAGACGCCGTGACGGCTACCACGAGGCGTCCGTAGTCTTTTACGAAGAAGACCCTAGTACGGGCAACGGTTTCCGCGCAGGGTTCTTTACGCTGTACTACGACGGCGCACGGTTGATTTTACAAAGCGACACGAAAGTGGTGGGTAAGCTCAAAGATAATCAAGGGACGCAAGCCCTCGCCAAGAAGGTTGCATCCATCATGATTAGCGAGATGGGCTACTAAAGCAGGTCTCTAAGCTCTGGAGGCAAGTCGTCACGGGTAATTTGCTTTACCATCCTGTGACGTTCGCTGGAGTTGAGTATTTTTTCGGACAAGATCCGAGGGCTTTCATCTTTGGTGTACTTGCGGTAAGGGGCCGCCCAACCCAACGGAAAGTCTTGGTCGGGAGCATCCCCCACACAAACCATGAGGGGATGCTTTTCGCCGTTCTTTGGTAGTTCGAAAACCAGCCGGATGTTTCTACCGGTACCCGAGCGCATGTATTTGTTGATATCCCTGAACCACCGCACCATCATATCTTTCCCGGTGTAGAGGGATGTGCGTATGTCGTCGGGAAGTCGGCTACTTTTGTTGGCTACTTTCCCGGACCCGCCACATTGTTTGCAGGGGTCTTCGAGTACACGCAAACCTGCGTAGCGGCCTTTCCCGTCGCAACCGGGGCACTTTTTAGATGCCTTGGGTTCGTCCCATTCCGGTTTCAGTTCCAGCCGCACTTTATTACTCGGGTTGTAGCATCCTACACCGAAGTTCACGCGGTTGGGAAGTTTGCGTTTTTTGGCCATCTTACGCTTGTATTTTTTGGGCATGTTCAATAGCGGGTCAGGTGTGGACATTTAGCACTACGGCACGCCATAGCTACCAGTTCCACGTCCATATCGAAAGAATGTGACCCTTCGATAATTACGTGCAGCCCATAGTCGCTCGTGAAATGCGTAAATGCAACCAGTTCGTCGTCGAGTTGTTCATTTTCATAGGTGCGATAAAACGAAAAACCCGATGAACTCGTGTGCTTTATCTGCATGTTATCGCTACAAAGCGATTCGAGGGTACTACGAACTTGCTGGACTTTCTCTTTGTTGGTCATTGCCTTTCCGGTAGCTAGTAGTATTGGACCACGTATCCTCTATACCAAAGGGTACGTGGTCCGTCAAATTAACCTTGCTGTCGGCGTTCCCACTGAGCCGTCTCTTGAAACTTCTCTTCGGTTGAACGGGTATCACGCTTACCCACTTCCCAATGTGGGGACTTTTCCACGTGGTCCCGATCCAGATCGGCGGTTTCCACATCTTCCAAAAAATCTTCGGCGACCTCTTCACAATCGAAATCGTGTTCGTGAATGAACTCGACCGTATCATCCTCGAGATCGTAACCGACTACTTTGAAGATGCGTACCATACGATCTCGACCTTCCGGGTTAGGGATGCGATCAAAGGTCTTGCCAACGAAAAACTCGATAGCCATGTTGTGTCTCCTTGGTTCGTGTTGTTTCCCTCTTCCACTAGACTATACCCTAGAGATCCCGCGCTGTCAAAAATCCGATAATGTTTTTGTCCTCTGGCTTGAGTGGTAACGTTGCACCATCCGTTGGAGTGCTGAAATGTCGGAACACCCTTTGCGTGAGCGAATCATTCGGTTCGCTTACGAAAATCCCAAGCTACAAGAGGATCTCCTGAAGGTCCTCAAGCTCGATTTCCGCTCTGAGACTCAGCCGGAACCTAGCCACGAATCCTTGGAAGCCTTATTGGATACCTTGGCGATGCTCCGTGCCCTTCAGGTGGTGCATCAAAACGGACATTGGAACGCGCATGGTGATCCTTACTACGGTGATCATCTGTTGCTGCAGCGTCTGTACGAAGCCGTGGATGATGAGATGGATACTCTGGCTGAAAAGATTACGTCTATGTATGGGGCCGGGTCGATTGACCCTGCAAGCCAACTAGCCCACATGTCTTTTTATATCAACGATTGGGAAAAGCGAAGTGACCATTACCTTACCCGATCATTGGCCGCCGAAGAGGACTTCCAGATCATGCTCAAGGACCTGTACACTTTCTTAGATGAAATGGGTACGCTTTCCCTTGGGATGGACGATTTTATTATGGCCCTAGCCAGCGACCATGAAACCGCTGTTTACCTTCTGAGACAAAGAACCCAATAAAGGAGATCACGATGTCGCTTTACCTGCCTAACATGTATGACGGTCTGTTGAAATTCGCTTCTAAGAACCCGGATCTCCGTGAAGATTGGGGTCCTGTTCTGGATTCCATCTATGCGGAGATGCGCCAAACCCGTGTAGCTTCCCGGAACAAGATTGCATATTCGGAAGATACGGTGCGTTTCATCAACTGGGTTACGCTGACCCAGAAACGTAGTCCAGTGTCGGAAAAGGATGCACAGGATATGCTGGAGCGTACTTTCAATCTGGAAACTCGGGCTCCTGCGTCGCAATCGCGTGGCGGCCCCCGTTTTCAGGTGGGCGATATGGTCAAGATCAAAGCGAAGAAGCACAAGATCGGCCATACGATGGATATCTACAAGAAGTTTGACCAGAAGGTTGGTACCGTCGTAAAGACGCCCCGTGAAGATTCGTCTCTGAGCGATGATAGTGATCACGGAGATGCGCTTGTTCAATTCGGGAGCGGAGCACCTGTGCGCATTCCAGATGCGATGAAAGCCCGAGGCGTGGGTATTTACAAGGATGATTCCAGCTACGACATGAAAAGCAGTGGCCGGATGTTGGAGATGATTTATTTCAGTTCCAAGGAGCGTCCGCCCACACAAGAAGCGATGCAAGAGGTAGAGAACTACATCGAGCGCGGTGATCAGGTTGGTGAAGACCGAGTACCTTATTACTACTCCGGTGTTCCCCAGATGGCTGCCTACAGCAAGCAAGGCAACTTCTACTTCAAGATCAACCCGCAACAGCGGACTTCGAAGTGGCGTGCTTACAGCCCGAAAAAGGGTACCCTCCTTTATCTCGGCGTGATGGGTAGCCGCCCGTCCGGTTGGGAGCGTGAGTACGAGAAACTAATGCACGAGACCGCTTAATGAGTGATCTTGACCAGCTAGCACAACAGGCGTATTCGCACCCCCAACTTCGCAAGGAGCTTGAGGGGTGTGTGCGCCGTGCTATGTCTAATTGCAACCTGCAGGGTGATAGCCGTAGACGCATGAACGCCTTGCAAAAACAGGCGGAGCGTCTGAGCAAAAAGATCAGAGGGTTTCGTCGTGAATACGAAATGTACCTCTATCAAGCAATTGGACGGAAGGTCGATTTCGAAGAGTCGGCGTTGGAACGTGGGGATGGGGTCCAGTACAATGTGGTTTCTAAATACATTGTCCTGAAAGACACCACGGAACCCCTTGCCCCGCGTTTCTATATGGACGTGCGCGTAGCCCCAAGTGACGATGAATTCGAAAGTGATATCACACTCACTCTGAATGCCGGTTTCGTGAATGCGATCGGAATGCGGCACGCCAAATTTACCCAAGAGGGTTTCGCCGAGGAAAAGCTCAAGAACCCTACCAACGTGTTTGGTTGGATCGAATACCTAGACGGTGACTTTTTGAAGGCCCGTCGTTTGGTTCGGCCATTTGGTAACGGTGATCTGGATATGGGCACCATGCACTCTTCGGTGACGGCTGCCGTAAAGGACATGGACCTCGCTGAAGACGCCCGCACCCTTCTATACACGATCTCCGATACCATGCCGGATTCGGAGGACGTGCGGTGGGCGCTGTTCACTTTTGGAACCCACACACTAGCAACTTTCCTAGATCATGCTGGACTCCACGACGTAGCTTCCTTGGTGCGTCAAAAATTGCTTTTACTGGTCAACGGTGTTCCCCAAAAAACGATCAAGTGGGTTGAAGCGATGGTGGACGCCCGCGAACTCATCAATGCGTGTGAAGTCTTTAGGGCCGCCTTTGATGAAAACCCCCAAGATCTCGTCCCGACAGCGGCTAATTCTATAGGTTGGCTTGGACACACAGTTAAGGCATTAGGCTATGATTCTGTAGCCGATGGTCTTTACAACTGCGCTCACATGATCTCCTGACGGCTCGGTACCCTCCAAAAGCGGTAATCGTTTTATAGAAAATGTAAGTGCGATTTCCGCAACGGAACTACTTTCGAGTTGAAGGAGTACATCATGGCTGAGTTCGAAGAGTACATTGCTGCAACGAAGTTCAACATCGGGCAGGACAAGGAAAACAACATCGTCGTCGCTAAAGGCACCGTCGTAGAATACGATGGAAGTATCGCCAAGATCGAGGGTCGAGAGTATAATTTCCCACGTCTTGTATCCGCTATCGAAGCCAAGTGGTTGATCTCGGCTGAGGAGTTGGGTATTGGTGGTGGATCTGATTTCAAGCCCGTAGCAGCCAATATCAACATGCGTGCCGCAACCCCTCAAGGCGAAGATGTAGTAGCCAGCACGGCGACTATGGCCGATGAGGAGCGTGAGGTTAGCACGATTGAGAATTTCCGCGAAGGCAACCACCGTCAAGGTAGCGGTGTGGTGAGCGCGCAGGGTGGCGAAGAAGTTGGTGGCGTTGCTTTCAAGACGAAAGCAGGTGAAGCCTCGAAGTCGGAATCAACCCGGATCGATAAGCTGAGTCACAACGCTATTCGTCAGATGGAAGAAGGCCCCCAGCGCAACGACAAGGCAGCCCATTTCAAGGAGCTTGAGCGCCGTAAGATGGCGCGTGAGATTGCCGACTTGAAGAAGCAGGTTGCTGCCAAGCAACAGCAAAAGCAAATTCGTGAAGGCATTCAGTTCAGCACGGACGGCGTTTCTCAGACCGCCGCTGATACCACGAATTCTTCAACCCAAGACAGCCTTCCCGAAGGTGTCTGGGACGGTAACGATGCTCCGGTCGTAGCCAACACTTCGCAAGAGGTTGAGGCGACGGAAGAGGATTTCAACGTTACCAACAAGGATTCCCGTCTGGCCTTTGCACGTCAGATGATGCCGAACTTTGATTGGGATTTCGGTCAGCACTGGAAAACCAAGCTCAAGAACCTTGACGAGAACGGTAACCCGCTTTTCGTTTGCACGGTATATGCGGTTGAGTCGAGCGCGATGAAAAAGCATATTGCCAAGCAGTTCCCGAATCTGAACCTTGGTGACTAATTAAACATGGGGGGCTCCTTCGGGGGTCCCCCATCAAGGATGTTTTAATGCACCGTAAGGTCGCCAAAAAATACCTGTCCCGTGTCCTTTGCGATCATTTGCAAAAGGCCGTCTCCGAAGCCCGCATTGATCTCTCCAAACTAGGAGATCTCACTGAGCGGGCTATTTCGCTAGTGGATGAGTCCGAGAAAAAGGACCACATCTACAAGGAAGCCGGGGACATGATTTTCCTCTATCAGGCGGCTCTAGAGGACATGCAGGATCAGATGGCGGTGATATCATACATCGTAGAGAAGCTCGGGCTTACGAGCGCCGCTGACGACCTTAACCCGGCTGTTCGCAAAGAATTGGATAAGGCCCTCAAGGGTGAAAAGGTTGCACGTCGTGTGGCTTTGGAGCACATGAGTCGCTTGGCGGAACTTACGGTTGACGTCCAAGAGATGCAGGGCCTCCCTACCTATATCGACGACAATGATAAAGTGGTGGACGACGAGGGGCTTAACTCCGAAGTACCTCCACCCGCTGAGACAGACTTCTCGGACCTATCTGTGGACGTGACTAAGCCTGAAATCACGCAAGATATGTTGCCGGAAGTTGAGGTCAGCACCCCACTAATGGATAAGTCTTTGATCCACGAGGTGATTGCGGGGTACCTGTTAAAGTACCGTCCCGTGCGCGTTTCGTTTTCGAGGCTTAAACAGGCCAAGAAGATTACTGAAATCATCCAAGGGTTGGATGGTGACATTGAACGGCGCGCTAACGACGTTAGCCTTCTTCAAAGCGATCACAACCAGATAACGAACACCCTTACGTACAAGGCGACCAGCGGGAACAAGACCTACACGGTTAAGATTCGGGCGGTCCCTCCAGAGGACGAGGATCAGCGACACTATTGGGAAGCGGACGTGAAGCTGTCTTGTTCATGTCCACATTGGCGATACGGGGGTAGTGAATACCACGCATACAAGGGTGACTACCTTTATTCGCCGAAGAACCCACGGGGCACCTTGGACACCCCGCAGATCCGAGATCCTGAAAACAACAACTTTGTATGTAAGCACATGTACAAGGCGCTGTTAGAGTCGAAGCGGATTTATTTCGATCGCAAGCCACAGGTGATATAGTGGACAAGAAAGGAGGCATAAGCCCCTTTGCCAACAAGGTTTACGAGTTGGCAAGGAACATCCGCTTGACGGCGGAGCATCTGGATTCGGTCCAGCACGTGGTGGCCTCCTTGCTCAGTCGTACAGAGGACTTGCCTTTCCTTTTGCAAGAGTTGGATTGTACCGAAGAGGAACTTTTCGATGCTGCCATGCGCTTTTATAAATTCAAGGCGGAGGCGGAGGCGATTGCACAACAAGCGATCGAATGTAAGAATAGGGCAGAAGCGCTTGCTAAAGAGATTTTAGGTGATCGCTATTTCGGGCCGTTTCTGGGCCGGGATGTGGTGAACCCACACAAAGGGGTCTTTTCCCCGGAGATGCTCTTGACCGCAGGCAAAGTTACCGCACGATATATTCAGAAGTTACGGCAAAAGAAGGGAGTCAAATGAGAAAGTACGATTTCAAGTGCAACGAATGTGATCACGTCCAGACAGTGAAACTTTCGGTCGACGATTTTGACGACACGAAAGAGGCGGGCATTGATTGCACCGAATGTGACGGAACAGCCGATTTCGTATTCGATGCGGAAGGCATGATGTTCAGTTTCAAAGGCGATGCGTGGGCCGATAAGAACTACGCGGAGAAGAAGTACCGCAAGCGACGGTCGAAGTATATGGCCCGGCGTCAAGAGAAAAACCATATCCGCCCAACCCTCAAGCCCAACTACAAAGGCGAAGAAGCCCAGAGTTGGGAAGAGGCTCAAGATGCGGCAAGGGCCGATGGCAAGAGCACCTTGTCTTATGAGCCGTTGATCCATCGTGAACGGGCAAAACAGCGAGGTAACTGATCATGTATATCCATCGGCGAGAAGACCACCTCGTAGACGCTCTGATCGAAGACCATTTTTGGTTGAAGCTCACAGTCAACGACGGCACAACTGGCACGGGCACCTACACCGTTTCTATCTTTGATGGCCTTTTCGGCTCCGAGGATACGACTGCAGGTGCGGACGATTCGGCAACGATTGTCGCTGATTTCAAAGCGCAGATCAATGCTTCGTCACAAGCAGTAACAGCTTTCGACGGTCCCACAGCAAGCGAGCTATACATCCGGTTCGATAAGTTTGGCCAGACGCCGGTGGATACTTACAATCAGATTTACAATTACGCAGCGTCGACTACAGACGACGGTGGCACCATTACATTGGTTCCCGTTAGACCTGAATCCTATGCGGTCAAGAACGCCGCCAATTGGGACGGGGCATTTGCTGCAATGGAAACAGTTTCTTTTGTGAGCGGGGCGCGGTCGGACAAATACCAGTCGTCAAACGCTATGATGGCGAATCAGGTTTACGCCAACCAGCTACAGAACCGAACCCGGTTCCTTTTTGATCCGGCAGACTATTCGTTGGACGATAAAGACGTTTTGTTTTTCCAGACGTCGCCGGTGTTTGGCGGTGTGGAAGTACATACGAAACCGATCGAAATAGTCATGTCCACGCAACAGTATAGGGATCAAAGGACTCCGTTGCTTCTTACGGGGACGGCCCCCGCAGGTGCTTCGCAAGATGATGCTTTGACCTTTGAGTTGCCGCGCAAAGCTATTGACTTTTCAATCCGAAATGTGTCGGCTGGTGATAACGTGTTTGTTTCCTTTGGCACTGGATCTTCGGAGATCTCGGTCGGATCGAACGAAAAGTTTAGTGATAACCGACCGGGTTTCGAGCGCTTTAGCGTTCGGAGCGATGGGATTGATGTTGATGTTGAAATTTACTTGGTACTTTCTCACAGCCCCAGCTTGTAAACGGGGCGTCGATAAAGTTTTGATATAGTAGGTCAAAGGATCTACTTAACGCTTCGGAGGCTTCCATGCTCATTCGACTTGTACATACCCAGAGCACCGATGGTGCGCTTCTGGTGACAGATATTGATTCCGGGCTTCCCAATGAGGAGTTCGGCTTTTACCGCAAGCAGCCTGTTTACGTGCCGTATCACCGCACGTATTTCGGCAGCGACAATCTAGTCAAGGTTGACCAGACCAAGGCTGGCTTTGTTGATCTCGTCCCTAGCGATAAGGCTCGTCTATCTGCGGATAGCGGCGTTATCAAAGGTCTGTCGGATAACGGTTTTCTTACGGTCACTGAGATTCCGACCGGTGCTCTTGCAGCTCCGACGATTTCTGCAGTCACGATGGACGATGCGACGGGTGGGGATGATAGTATTGGTACTGTGGATGATGGATCGCTCACCATCGACGGTACTAATTTCACGTCTTACGCTCCCGATGTAACTTCCATTTCAGTGACGGATGGGGCTACTTCGGTTGAGCTTACCGATGCTGATACTGGAGTATCTGTTTCGGATACGCAGATCACCATCACGGGTAACGCTCATGGCTTTGCTGCGACGGTTACGGAAGTAACGGTTACGGCTAACAGTCAGGATGTGACCAGCACTGTAACGGCAACTGTCTAATCATTAAATGGATGAGACACAGGCTAAACAGATCCGGGAAGCACTTTCCCGGCATAGGGCGGACTTTCGAGGCGTCCTATGGCAGCCGCGTCGTCTAGCACAGACGAACACGGTAGCCTTGATCATGGAAGTCGTAAAAGGTCTTGTTTCAGAAGTTAAAGGTTTACCCCTCGATGACCTTCCCACGTCGAGTAAATTGCGGCGCTATCAGCACGATGTGACGATTGCGTATGAGAAGGTCAAGAGGGATCGTTTGTATAATCAGGCCGAGTTCTTTGCGCAGGTTGGAGTAGTGTTCAATCTGGCGAGCAAGGTTTTTGAGGAGTTGGCACGGCTAGAACGCATGGGTTATTTCGACCCCAACATTGCACAGGAGAATTGACATGGCAAGAATTAGCGTAGTGGGTACGCCCTTCGATAAGGTCCTCTTGCAGGATCTCGACAAGAAGCAATCCCTTCGAGAGCACACAATTAACCCTCCCGGACAGGAGCGTTACATTCATCCCGTGGACGTAGAGGCACTGGACGCATTGCTTGATAGCCTTGGGGTTACCGAAGATGCGGCTGCAGTGATCGCAGGTACGGTTGATGCGGGTGACATTTCGTTGGCCAACATCGACACTGTAACTACTGAAGGTCTTACGGCTGATGAGCAGCAGGATGTACAGGATCTGTTGTCTTATTCGTTCGTAGAGACGGGACATTTCCTTCTGTCTTTCGACGGTGGTGTCCTGAAGGGCCTCGTCGACAAGGGATGGATCAAAGTATTCACCGATGCAGGTGACGCACTTTTCACCCTGTAAGATGGGTGTAGTCTATGCGTAATTACGATCCAACCCAACCCTTGCGGACTCGTTCCGATTATGGGGAGTGTCACGGGCCAGTGGAAGATCAACCTTCTTACTGCCCGGCACTCCCTCGGGGTGCTGAATCTGAGGACGATACCATGAGCGATAAGAATTCCTTTCGGGATGACTTAATCAAACTAGGGACGGACCGCCCGGACCTTCGGGATCATATCCGACCGGTCTTGGCACAGCTTCAAAAGGAAGCAGCCATTTCCCGTAAAATGGATCGCCTCCTATCCAAGATGGATCGGGCATCACAGGAACTGGACGGTACGTTTGATGATGCTGTTCAGGGGCTTATCCGTGAGGACGACGGACCCAGCAAAGACTTAGCAGCGGAAACCCTCCGTGATCAGTTGGAACTGGTCCTGAAGGATACCAAAGAGTCTTTGCGGTACCTGAAAAACAATTACGGGGTCTAATTCATGTCTGATCTAAAAGACGCACTTATTGGATTGAACGTGTACCGTGAAGAATCACGTCCCCACCTCCGTCCTATCCTAGCTGAATTGGATAGGGAAGCGGTAACTCCGGGCCGGGTCAAGAAGTTGATCAAGACCCTTCAGGACGTGGATGCTGAAATCAGAGGCGTGGTCGGTGAGATTAACACCGAAGGCGACCTCCAAAACGCCCGGCGTCTGAAAGACGAGCTTAAAGATCACATCCGAAACCTCAAGCGACACGTTAGTGACTTGGGGGGCTAATCGGAACCCTAAGTTGATGAAGTTATATGAGTGTTAAAAAGGATTTTCGAACATGCGATCTGTATTTCGCCGCTTTCCTAAAGGCGGCGGGCATCGTGTTCACGGGTTCATCGAAAGTGGGTCGCAAGACCTATTTCATTTTTGAAAATGACGATGAGATGCGGGGGATGCGTGACGGGTATTTTGCGGGAACGGCACAAGTGTCCGCCCTTCGACATGCCAATGAGATCCGCAACCTCAAGCGATTATGCCACATGCCTTGATCGGAGATACAAGTTATGCCCTTGGAATTGACACGCGGTTCGATTACGGAACCCGATGATCTTGATATTCAGGTAGTTGATTCCGGCAACTCCCCGATCGACCCTCATACAATCAGTTACGCCCTTTACGATGTGACGACAGGCGTCGAAGTCCTTATAGGGCCGTCTGATCGCCTCCCTGTGCGTATCGAGTTGGGCCATTATTACGCCCACTTCCAGATCCCAGAGAATGCCGCCTACGGTCTTTACAGGATCCGCTGGACCCTACAAGAGACGACCACCTCACCACAGTACACGGTGATGCAAGAGTTCGAGGTCGTACAGGAGTCCAAAATCCAAGCCCAGCTATGGACGCCCGTACAGGCGGACCTGATTAGACGGTTGCGTACTTTGCTCCGGGATAATAATCCCGATAAGCATTATCATTTCAGGCCGCCCACTTCCTCGGGTACGGTCAACGAATACAACAGGGTCTTCGCTTATATTTGGGAAGACAACGAATTGATCGAATACATGGAACAGGCCATGTTCGCGATCAACGCTTCGCCTCCCGAAACACATTTCCGGGACTTGACTCAGTTGGTCAACACTAAACGTGATTGGATCCCGTGGGTTATGACCGGTGCGACTGTTCATGCTTGCATCGCTCTAGCCCTCAACTGGATCGCCGACGAATTCGATTACAGTATCGGCGGCATTTCCTTGTCCATCGAGAAGTCTTCTAAATACGAGTCTATCAAGCAAAACGCCGAAGGCCGTTTCGATAAGATGATGGAAAACAAGAGCCGCACGGTGAAAATCATGCGTGGTTTGCGTCAGAGTCGTTACGGACTTGGTGTACGCTCCAGCTTCGGCCCTGTTACGGGTAAAGGCGTTATGACTCCCCGCAAATTCATGGGCCTCTAATGTCAGAACGAATTGCCAACCACGTCGCACGGGTTTTCTTGGCGGAAAAGTTAAAGGACACCGGCGAAGAATCCTTTTACGGTGGCCCCATTTACCGGATGAATGTACGGGACGATGAGTTCGTGCATTTCACCTATGCAGACCGGGCGCAAGAGATACTTGATTCGGGTAAGCTCTTGGCTGATCCTCCGTACAAAAAGTTTGGACTTGCGGGCGTACAGGCGGTATCTACCGTGTGGGGTCACTATAGCTCCGGCGTACAGGTCACGCACCTCAAAGGTGGGGACAAGGTTGCAATCGTGTTTCAAACCCCGGATGTGCCTGATATCGGATACCCGGAAGAGGTAATCTGGAAATCCGATGTACGCCTTGTCAGGCCCAAAGTCCTGCACATATTCAAAGGGGTGAAGATGTTACTTCGGACCCCAGAAAAGGTGCCGGAAGGTTCGGTCGTTCAGTACAAGTAAGGAGACCCTGATGTCGCATAATTCAAAACTAGCTCGACGGGTGGCCCGCCTCTATATGGCGGCTTCATGGCCTCCAGAACGCAAAAAGACGTATTACGATTTCAAGAGGGGCATGTCGATTAAGGACGTCCTTGATCGGTGGTCTGAGGACGGACAGAAACTTTACGACCCGGACAAAATAACGTTCCGGGCCGGGGGTAAGTCAAACAGCATGTACGCCCACGGCACTATCCCTATTCGGGAACTCCTAAAGTACCGTGAGTACAAACGCCCCGTGGTTGATGAGCTTGTTGATTCCATCCAGAGCGAAGGCTTCAACACGGCCATTCAGGTGATTGTGGGTAAGGACGGCAAGGCTAAGATCGGGGAGGGAAACCACCGCGTCGTTGCCGCTGAAAAGGCAGGGCTTAAAGAGTTGCCCGTCTATTTCCACTTTTACCAGAGTGGTGCTTGACACGCGGTCCGACTTTCCATTGAAAATCCACTTATGTTCTGTGTTTGGTGGAGTTGAGTGTTTCATTTCCAACACTTCGCCGAGAGGGGCTTATGTGGGCCAAGACTAATGCGTTGTATCAGTATCGTTCACCCTCCTATCCAGAGTTTGCTTTCTTTTACCTGCCGCTTCCCAAATATGAACAGAAGAGGTTTCGTCAGCGGTACAATCAGTTTATGAACACCTTCGAGTTCATGGATGATCTCGTTCGAAGCCGCCTGATTCTCATGGAAGAGAAATCCGACCACCGGGTCTTTCGATATGAATGGCCCGATGAGGAGGATATGCAAGATCACCTTATTGGCCGGTTGCCGAAAGGTCTTGTGATCGAGCTAGGTGCTGTTATCCTCGGTTGGATGCGTGCGGATAATGAAGAAGCCAATGTCTTTATGGAGCGTGTCGTGGGCGACTTGAAGGAGGCCCTCCTCTAAGTTCCATCGGTTATTCGCTTATATACGAGGTACGGTAGACACAATGCCGTACCTCGTTTTATTTCTTGGAGTTCCCGATGGATCTCGAAAGTCGCTTGATAAAATTGGGGGCCTCCCGGAAAGACCTCCGTCCACATATCCGTCCTATCCTTGCTCTAATTAGATTGGCAAGCTCTACCCTTTATGCGGTTGTTGATCAAAAAGTGGGTGGTGGGATAATCGGTGCTTCTGACAATGTACATGCCAAAAAAGAACGTTTTTGGCGAGGCCGGTTGCCTGCGGACTGGAAAAAAGCCTACACCGCTACGACCAGAAAAATGGCCGTGACCCCGATTGGGGCAACGCCAATGATCTGGGAAGGGTGCTTGATTTGCTCGAACAAGTGAACCGTTTCATGTGATCTTTATGGCTCGCGACCGCAAAACCACAACCAAAGAGCGGCAAAACCCGACGCACCCCTTGCCGCCTCTGAACGCAAATGCGCAGTGGTCGTTTGCCACGACGCGCAATGCGGTGGATTTGTATTGGGACGACCCGGCCCTAGTGCCGAATAATAGTAGTTTCGATATCCTCGGTGTGAACGTGTATCGCTCGTTCGATTCGGAGTTTGGTCCTTATCATCGCCTGAACACGAACCCGATCGGTGCGACGTATTACCAAGATATCACTTCGACGGCTTCGGTTAACCTTGAAGATGTGTCCAGCCGTTTCGTGTCTCGCAATGATGAAGCCGGGCAATGGATTTTCAAGGTCCAGAACTACCCGATCGTCAAGATCAACGACCCGAAAACGATTGCCAACAGTCTGGAAGATGTGACCATTTTCATCGACGGGCAAGAGGTAAAGGCCGCCCGTGTGTACGGTGAGACCGGCGAAGTCGTGTTGCAGACGTCTTACCGGTATGACCCTGCAACCAATGAACAGATGGACCCCATCTTACCACACGCGGATTCTGTGGTGTTGTGTTCCTACGAGTATAACACGAATTTGCTTGAGTCCGATCTATACAAGCGCACCTTTTACCGGATCACGACTGTTGGTTACGACCAGTGGGATGGGGAGCTTAAAGAGACCCCATTGGATTGGGCCGAAGCCAAGCATATCCACCAGATGGAAAACCTTGATTACATCTGGCGGGAAGCGATCAGACGTAACCGCTGGATCCTTGACCAAGGTGGTGAACGGGTCAAAGCCTTTATCCACAAGTACCGGGGCGTCCAGTGTACGTGTTTCAGGCAGTTTGATGATCCTCAGCCGTACAACCAGTGTACGACATGTTTCGGCACGGGAATCAAGGGCGGTTACGAAGGCCCTTATGATATCTTGCTTGCACCTGCGGACGCCGAACGGACGATTCGCCAGAGCGATAAAGGTCGCGCCTACGAGATGGTCTACGATGCTTGGACGGGACCTCACCCGTTGCTTTCGCAACGTGATTTTATCGTCAAGCTGAACGGCGATCGGTATTCTCTGGGTCCGGTTCGTATGCCGAACAACCGTGGGAACATTTTACAGCAGCATTTCAATGTGGCGCTTTTCGACAGTCAGGATATCCGAAGTAAGGTGCCCATTCTAGGAACTGATTCATTGGCTTTCCCGGAAACCCGTACTGCGGATTGGGATGATGATCCCGATGAATTACGCTACCCTCAGATCACAGATAAAGAGGGTGCCCCGGACGGGATTGAAGAACGTGGTCGTACCCCGGTATGGGAAAACATCAACTATTGATCGTAGCTTTATGCTGCAACGGAGTAACAGATGACAAATTTGAAGCTAGCAAAACTCGTAGCGTTTCGTGCCTTTGGCCGCCGCTTGTCTTACAAGGCGTCCGGTGACGTTGAAAAGATGATGGGTGAAATCCTTGGCGAAGAACTCGGCATTGACGATGCCCCTAAAGAGTTTTTCACGAAAGCCAAAGAGAATCTCAAAAAGGCCCTTGACGAAGCGGGCCTTGATCTCGACATGGATGATACGGACGTGTATCCTTACCTCCGTAGGAATGTTCTGGAAACAGCCGATGATATGGATATGATAAAGTGATCATCCAACGAGGATTGGTGGGCCGTGCCTCTTGGATTCCGGGCACTTACGCCACCGACATAATGATTGCCGCGTATTCGGCATATTTACAGGGTAGCAATATCCATACGGATCAACGAGTCATTTACGAATACGAAAATGTACTCCATGTTTCGTTTGGAAGACAGCGCGGGCACACCACTTCAATCGTCAGGTTCCTTCGGGACATACGACCTGATTTGGACCATGCCGTAATTGCGGGAAACCGTAGTATGTTGGATGAGTTTCAGCGCAATTACCCTAACGGTGGTGGGACTTATCTCACTGTGTCGTCACTTGGTTTTTTACGTGGGCGGCTAGCACCGGATGTGATTTTTTTAGATCTAGGTTTCCGTCAATTTGCGGATAGCATGGGCCAACTGTTACAGACGATTTCACCTTATACCGCACATGGCACTAAGATCATTTCGGTTATGAGCGACGGGTTGGATACCGAAAAATGGGTACATCCCGTTGATATAGAGATCGAAGCGAACGCTGAACTACTGTCGTCACTCAAATGCGTGGACTATGACATTGCGAGATCACAACTCAAAACTTCTGGGCAGTGAACGGCTCGAACGTGTTGCTGCCGAAGACGGTGTGCGGCTAAAGGTTCGGGTGAGTTCCAAAGTTAAGGGACCATTGTATCGCATTTTCATCAACCAGCAGGAGGCCCATGCGAAATGTGTGGGCACGGTTCGGGAGCGTACCGCTGCCCGTAACCGTTGGGCGTCTAAAGCCATCTTAAAGACCTATGGCCGGTAAATACAGACTCAGAGGCGTATACGGTAAACCCCTCGTCAAAGGGACACCCCTCAAAGACGATGAGGACCGTTCCGATTTGCTTGAAGAGACGGGCAAGGAGGCGATCAAAGCGGTCCAGAAAGAGATCCGGCGCACGTCTTTCAAAGGGCAGCCCAAGGATCTTCTGGATTCGTTCAGTTATCGGGTCGAAGGCAAAAGTACCTTGGTACTGGAGTCCGACCACCCGGCTGCAAAGTATCTCGACAAAGGGGTCAAAGCGCACCAGATGACTTATTTGTCGAAATCGGATAAGCCGATCCCTATCCTCACGGATGAGGGCGACGTGATTTTCCGTAGTGCCACACCGAAATCCATGCAAGAGGGCAAATGGCAGCACCCCGGAATCAAGGGAAAGAATTTCATTGAGCGGGGCGTAGAAAAGGCCCGTGAAAAGGTCAAGGAACGTATTGCCCAGAGCATTAAAGATCGCATCAAGAGCCGGTTGCAAGGCAAGTAACAGAGGTGTTGAGTGGAAAAGTTTCTCGTCATAGAAGGGCGCGTCCTCGGGGGACATACAATCCAAGATTTGGGGTTGGATGTGGCGTACCAGAAGGAAGAGGTCCTCAACTACGAGCGTGCCAACTGGAGCCGTGATCTTAACCATGCCCTCCAACAGGGTTTGGTAGTCAAGAAGAAGGTAATCAGCGGGCATGACCTTAATACGGCTTCGCCTGTACCTAAAAAGTCTAAACCTCGGTCGAAGCCCGTCCAAAAACACACGACACCCGCACCTGCACCTCCGCCTTCCACTACTACCAAGAAGGTTTCCGCCACTGACGATAAAAAGTCCGACTCCAAGTCGGAAAAGATGCTTGAGCAAACCCTCGAAGAGAACGCAAAGCTGCGGGGCAATCTTGAAAAGCTCATGCAACAGCAACAGCTTATGATGGAAAAGTTTTCCGAGTACATGGAACGCCCCATCAAGATCGAAGGTGTACCCTCCACAGGCACAGCGCCCGTACCGACTTCGGATAGTGGTGTTGTGGATGACACTCCTACGTTCATCCCGTCGAAAATTCGGTCGGGAAAAGCCAAAACCTCTTCGGCGGTCGAAATTCAGTCCGAAGCCAAAGAGGGTAGTGACCAATTAAATAAAGCCGCCGAAGCACTCAAAGCGCTCCGGGGGTCTAAGAAAGGTAAGAAGAAACAGGAGGATAGCGATGATTGATCTATCTAAAAAGGTCGCACGACGCTACCTCCTATCTCTAGCCTCGGGACGTAATCGTACCGCATCGAATGTTATGGAACAGGCTTTCAACCAATATGATGATTTGGTAGAAGCTATGACCGATGCACCTGACCTGATGGGGGATATTATCGAATCCCTCGTTAACATGGGTGATTTAACGTTCCGTGATGGGTCGTTCTTTTACCGGGAACAGACCCGTTTAGCTTCGAGACGTACCGTGATTTCCGAACAAGCACATGAACAGTCGATCGCCCTGATGCGGTTTCTATCCAAAGTCGCCAAGCGGCTAGGGGTTGGGGAACACGTATATGTAGTAGGCGGTGCTGTGCGCAATTTCATCATCGACCGGCCCATCAAAGATATCGACGTCGTGATAGATTCGGTAGCGCTTGGGGGAAAGGACTCGGCATGGTTCGCCAAGAAGTTACAGGGGGCGATTCCGGCTAAGACCAGCCTCCAGACGAATCAGTACGGCGTAGCTATCCTGTCCGTCAATGAATCGTGGGTAGTGGACGGCGCGGACCTCCAAGGCGAAGTTATCGAAATCGCCAATGCCCGCAAAGAGTCCTACGGCGGTGACGAGGGGAAAGGATACAAGCCACACATGGTAGAGCCTTCGACTATCGAAGAGGATATCAAACGGCGTGAGTTCACGTTCAATACGTTGCTGTGGCAGCTCTCAGAGCTTGCTCACGGGCCGGATAAGGCAGAGATTATTGACCTCACGGGTTGTGGCGTGGATGACCTTCAAGAAGGCGTTATGAAGTGTCCTAGCGACCCGGACAAGACATTTTCGGATGACCCCACCCGGATGTTGCGGGCGGTGAAGTTCTTGGTCAAGTACGGCTTCAAGATTGATCCACCTGTCGCCAAGGCTATTCGTCGAAACGCTGATAAGCTCAAGAAGGCCCCGCAAAATGCCATTAGCGAGATCCTCGTCAATGACATTTTACAGATGAGCCAGTCGAAGACCACCCTGAAAGTGCTCAAGAATCTGGGCCTGCTCGATGTGGTCAAAGAGATGCTCGAAAGCAATAAGCCTTTCCGTAAAACCCTTGTGAATTGGGCGGGTCGGGATGCGAAGGTCCTGTTCCTTTTCGACATGATGGATATCGGCCTCCCGTTGAACACACGGCTTCGTTTCCTAGACGACGCTCAGATGGCCCGGTTGCGCACGGTTGCCCTAGAGATGGAAGCACGGGAGGCGGACAAGTTCGTTGACCTCCTGAAACAGCCGGGCCGCCAGATGGATACCCAAGCGTTGATTGGTGAATTTGACCTCCAAGGCCGGGAAATCCGCAACCTCATGGAAGTGGCTCGCGACGTTTTGCTTCGGCAGCCGGGCCTGCGGAAAAGCCCTCGGAACCTTACCGAAGCAGTCAAGGTTCTGTATCGCAAGCGGTGAGAATCTACTTATATGCTCCGTTTACTGTGACGCCTATCTGTACCTAAATCATATACGGAGCTGCGCCGATGGCAGACCTTAAAGATCAACTCATTCGCCTCGGGTCCACCAACCCGGAACTTCGCCCACATATCCGTCCGGTTTTGGCCGAACTACAGCGAACATCCAAACTCAATCTGATGCGGGATATCGTGGATCTCCGCGCTTCTGGGAAGCTCAGATCACAGGCTCGTAAGGGTGGGGATGAACAGACGGCGGATATGCTCAAAGACATTTTTAAGCATTTTTCCGATCGGCTTCAGTTGGACGGTGGCGAAGAGAAAGCGTTCAACAGGCTCAACAATATGCTGGGACGCCCGCCTAGCGATGCGAACATGTTGCGCAATCAGGTAGCTAAGATTGCGGACCTTCTAGGTATCAAGACCCCGGTCAACTTTTAACCAATCATGGCAAAGCGCATAGACATACCACGTGACGACCTTCGATATCACCTCGAAGCCGGTTTGTCGTATGCTGATATTGCCGACAAGTATGGGTGCAGCGCATCCACGATTAGTAAACGGGCAAAGGAGTACGGTTTGGATAAACCTTTGGAGTCAAGTGAAAATCGGAGTGACGATATGAGTGAAGATAAAAAGCCAGAGATGGGTATCGGGTTGGACATTGGTACGATGAACCTTGTGTCCGCTCGTAAGATCGGTACGTCGGTTGAGACGAAACGTGTGCGTGATGCTTTCCTTGACCTCGATATCGACGCCAAGAAGATGCTCAAGCTGTCGGGTGTTAGTTTCATCGAATATGATGATCGCATTCTGATTTTGGGCGACCCCGCAATCGAAACAGCCAACCTGTTTAAGCGGGAAGCTCGGCGTCCCTTGTCACAGGGTCTGATTTCCTCTTCGGAAATTGATGCGCTCGAAGTCCTGTCGATTTTGATCGAACAGGTGGTAGGCAAGCCCCAAGAGGAGGGTGAAGTTTGCTACTATTCGATCCCTGCAGCCCCTCTGGATATGCCGGGTCAAGACGTCGTGTACCACGAGGCTGTGTTCGCAAAGATCCTCGACGAGCTAGGATACGACCCTATTTCGGGCAACGAGGCGATGGCGATCATTTATTCGGAATGCGCTAGCGACAATTTTAGCGGAATCGGCATTAGCTTCGGTTCCGGGATGGTCAACTGCGCCCTTTCGTACATGACCATGCCGATCATGGAGTTTTCGTTGGCCCGATGCCTGTCTAAAGATTTCCCGATTGATACGCCTTCTGGTATGAAACCAGTTTCGGGAATCCGACCCGGTGACTTGGTATTAGGTCAGGACGGAGCATATACCGAAGTCCTAGAAGTATTTAACAACGGGCATCGTGAAGAACTTTATCAACTCCAACTAGAAGGTCTGCCCTTTGCACCGGTTGATGTTACAGGTGATCACAAAATTAGTGTTCGCCGTGGCGCTCAGTGGGAGTGGGTAGCAGCACAGGATGCTCGGGAGGGGGACATCGTAGGGGTACCTCGTATCCCCTACCGTGGGAACCACAGCTCGTACTATTTTTGCCGGGAAGATGGTCAAAATGTCACGGTTACGAAGTCTCGCAACTTGGGTAGATTTTTGGGGATGTTCTTAGGGGATGGCAGCACCTGTCTTTATAAGAACGGACAGGGCAATTCTGGGGGTCGAGTTCGTTTGGCGTTTAACCGGAAGGATGCACAACTGGTCCAGAAATACCAAGATGTTATTAACGACCTCTTTGGTCGGTTTCCATCTGTGGTGTCTAGGACTGAGGTTGAAATGGATCTTATCAACCTTGAATACCATAAGATTGCAGACCATCTCAAGAGTAAATGTTATAATGGGGTGGGGGATAAGATCCTCCCGCTTCCTGTACACGAAATTCCCGATCAGATGGCAGTAGGGGTACTAGAGGGTCTATTAGATAGTGACGGGTCACGGACGGAAAAAGGTTTCGAGTTTTATAACACGTCTGAGACTCTTGTCCGCAGCATGAGTCACCTTCTGAATAGATTTGGCATCTGGCATACAATCGAGAAACGAGATCCAAGGCAAGGTGGTGTAAACTCAAGAGGAGTTCAGATCGAGGGCCGTAAGGATTCTTACACAGTTCGTATCAGAGATGCGGTAGCGGTTTCCGTGTTGGGAGCCCTTATTTCCAAGGAGGGCAACTCTTTGCGGTACCCCTCTGGGCATTTTGCGGAAAGGAAAGTGCTTTCCGTTGAGACTATCCCCTATGACGATGATGTGTATGATATTTCCATTGGAGAATCCCATCATGCTTTCGCGACGTGGGGTGCTGTCGTACACAACTGCGGCGACTGGATTGACCAGAACGCTTCGAAGGCTGTGGGTTCGACCGCTTCCCGCCTCTGTTCCATCAAAGAGAAAGGGATAGACCTCACGAACCCTCAAAGCCGCGAAGAGGAAGCGCTGGTTGTCTATTACAAGTCACTGATCAAATACGCCCTCGACAATATCGGCAAGCAGTTCAAGAACACACAGAATGACACGGAACTCAAAGAAGCTATCCCCATCATCGTGTCCGGGGGAACATCGTTGGCCGGTGGATTCCTCGACTTGTTCAAGGAAGTATTCGAAAAACAGCGCAAGCGTTTTCCAATTGAGATCAGTGAAATTCGACAAGCCGACGACCCCATGACCTCCGTGGCTCAGGGACTGTTGGTCCAATCCATGCAAGAATATGTTTAATTAATCCCTCTAACCGTGTGAGAGTATCTTATGACCGACCTTAAAGACCAGTTGATCAAGTTGGGGAACAAGAAAAAGGGGCTTCGCACACACCTCCAACCTATCCTCAAGGCACTGGAAAGTAATACCCGTGAAGCCTACCGATCAGGGCCGTGGGGCAAGTGGTCGCAAGTCCGGGAAATGCTCGGTGCCACAGAAGCTCTCAGCAATTTGATGGGATACGTGGGGGACCGTGAAAGTCGTGAGCAGTTCGAACAAATCGCCCGTATGTGGGATCTTCCCGTAGAGGTCGAGTCTCGTGATCGGGCGGGTACTCTTTTGCGCAAATTTGAACGCCATTTCCGGGACACCGATAAATTGGCTGACGAGTTCGCACAGGGCCTTGACAAGCGCCTCCTTGAGAAAGCGGTGGAAGATATCATCCAGATGTACGATCTCCATGATTTCGTAGCTTAAAGCGAATTCGTGGGGGCAGTTAATGGACACCCTAATATTGCCGATGTGCTATGTATCACTATCTATCACGTGCCGTGAAAAAGCGTCTTATGGAGACGCTCAGGTTTTGCTTCGATGCAAACCCACGGCATCGGGATGTTGTCAAGCACATTCGGGAAAAGTATGAGTTTTCAGAGCGTCCCCAGAAGGGGATCGTTCTACAGAGCGCCAGCGCCAACCCCATGTCACTGGCCGCCGACAATTACATCGGCACGATGTATTCGTACATCATGTTGGCTAAAGTAGACGACCACCGGGGTACCGCCCTTGAATGGGTACGTGAGGACACTGCCGCCGTCGAAGAGTATGGTGGTAATTTCCCCTCCGAGCCGGGCGTCTATTATGTCCAGATCGAAGACATTACCCCAACGGGTGATGTACCTGAATTTCAGTTTTGGGTGGACCCCCTCCTTTCGGTTCTAGAGGAACCGATCATTGAGTTTCAAACCGGAACCGAGACGTCGGCTATCCTAGCGTATGCTCCGGTGCTGGAGGGTAGCGTCCGCCTCTATGCTTACCCCGACCATTTGCTCCACACAGGGAAAGCCCTACGCCTTACAGCGGCCCAATCGCTGTACATCGGCGGCGGAAACACGAACATCCTTTTCGGGTTCGACGAAGGCTATGTGCCAGTGTCGGTTAAGGGATCGAATACACAGCCCTACACGATTATCAGCGGTTCCAACGACGTCTTTGCTTTCGAGATCAACGGCATGTCTGTCTCCGTAACACTGACGGCGGGCAACTTTGGGGCAGCCGATGTGGCGGATGAAATCGAAGCGGCTATCGTAGCTACGGGTTTGGACGGGACGCTCTATTCGGTAGACGTCGTTTCAAATGCGGTTGAGATCACGGCCTCCCAGAGTTTGCGCATCGAGGATGATGCAACCAGCACAGCCAACCCAACGCTTGGTTTTACCTCCGGGTATGTAGCACCGGAAGTAACGGGCCTCATGGTTCAGCCCCATGTGCCGAAGGGTTCCACCATTCGTCTGGAAGTGGATGGTACGGCTATCGAATACGATCTGAGGGAAGGCACACGCCCCGTTGAAGATATTGCCTTAGAGCTTGAGAACGGGTTCGCTGTGACTTCGCTTGCAGTGGGTACGGAAGACGCAGGGGATTACACTCTTGACGCTTCCACTGGCGAAATAACTTTCCTTCGTTCCTTTACGCCGGGAACACAGGTCATTGCGGACTATCGTTATCCCGTTGCTTCTCGGGGGCCTTATTATATTGGTGGCGGGGAGGTTTCGAATAATGAAGCGATCCCCGGCGTCGTTTTGGCTTTCGGAAAAGAGCTAGAGGGCGGTGATGCGATGGCCGTCGTTGTCGAAGAGAAACGTTCGGATGTGGCGGATGTGTATGGGGGCAAGATCGATATGTCGATTGATTTCGATATCATTGCTCGTGATTCAATGACGCGGGGCGAGTTGGCTGATCTTGTAGTTATGTACCTCTGGCAATGGCGACGTGAACGGTTGGCCGAAGAGGGCCTCATCCTGAACAGTGTGTCGTTTGGTGGCGAGTCCGAAGAGCCTTATGACGATACGGGTGACGACTATTACTACCTCGCCAATATCTCACTTTCCCTTATGACCGATTGGGAGATTTACATAGCGAAGCCGCTCTTTATTAAGAGAATCACTCCAGAATCCTTTGATCAAGATGCAAGAGGGGCCGTAGCTGACGATGGGATCCTTCTTGAAAGGCCCGATAACATGGACTCACGTGGGGAAAACAACCTCAACGGGTTCGGTTTGGTATACGTGGTAGATTCCAAGGGTGATTTAGAGAAGATCCGCTAAAGTGTTTATATACCGTATCGGTTAGTAGAGGGTCCTTATGGCAGTATTTGAGTATGGTTGTGATTCTTGCGGACTCCGCCAAGAAAAGCTCTTTAGAAAAGAGCCCCCCAAAACGCTTTCGTGCTCCTCTTGTGGGGCCGAGGCTGAACGGTTGATTTCTGACTTTGGTTTTGCTTTCGGAGACGGAAAAGTTCCGGGAAACACCGGGGTTGATTCGCTTGACCGAGATCATGATAAGCGAATTGGTCGGGATGCGGAAGTTAGGTGGGAACACGTTAAGGATCGCACTAGTCGAAAAAGAAAAGTTCAACGAGAATACGGAGACGAAGGTCAAGTACCGCTTCGTCTCAACTCGGAAGGCAATTACGAACCGATGCCCAACAAGGACGTGCAACGGTTCCAGCGTCTTCATAAAGAGAATGATCGGGTAATCCGAGAGCACAAGAAACGTGAATCGGAATCGTCTGATCAGTGACGCCCGGTATTTTATTGATATTTGCCTTCAGTGGTTGATCGCATATCATTTAAGCGATAAGTGAGGTTCGTCGTGGCATTTGGACCATTCGATAGTTACGCTCCACCCGGAGTATACACAAAAACACAAACTCAGCAAGGTTCGTCAGGCCCTCCAACGGGGAACCGGATTCCGGTTCTTATTGGTGTCGGTCGGGAGACTCTATCCCAAGACGACTTTGAGCTGGTGCGTGGTTCTTCGGCATCGGTAGATCAACGTATTGTCAATGAGGACGTGAACGACAGGTTCATCCTCGACAATGCTAACCCTGATAACCCTGTTTTGGGTGCGAAGACTGGCAGTGAAGTCAAGTTTCGTGTCCAGAATTATCCGATTGTATCGGGTAATGGGCAAGGGTTAGTGACGAGTGATACTTCCGATATCACAGTAACCGTAGATGGCGATCTCGTGTCGCCTGCTGCTGTAGACGGTGCGCGGGGTGTTATCACCTTGCAAGTGCCGCCACAGACCGGTGAAGATGTGCGTGTTACGTATTTCTTCAACCGTACCGACACGAAGTTCACCGATGACCTTTCGGGTCAGGTGGCTGAAGAGTCCGCAATCCTCCTTTCGTCGCAAGTCGAAGACTATGAGATTCTATCCGGGGCTAACGTCCTGAATCTCAACGTGGACGGTGCAGACGCAAGTGTGACCCTCACGACAGGTGCGACTCAGAGCGCCAACAATGTGGTCAACGACATTAACGCTGCGGGCATTGTAGGTCTTACCGCCAGTGTAGCTGCGGACAACGAAGGCAATAACCGAATTCAGTTGGAAGCCCAAGGGTCGATTGAGATCCTTTCGGGAACAGCTAACTCGGTTCTTGGTTTTGGTGCTGGTCAAAAAACCACGCGCAACCGTACCTTTTACGTCTATCAGGCTCCGATTGTTACGGGCGATAACGGCGGGATCATCACGACGGATCCTTCCGATGTTGTGGTCAAGGTAGACGGCAACCAAGTAGTGCCCGAAGAGGTTGATGGAACTAACGGAGCGGTCACGCTCAAGCAGGCTCCGATTGTAGGGGCCGTCGTTTCCGTTGAGTATTTCCACAACACGTGGCAAGACACTTTCGATTACCTCCCCAATACGGGAATTCGGAAAGTCCAACAGGTTGGTATCAGCCCCGGACGCACCGATTATATCGAGGGTAACGATTACGTAGTTGACGAGAACGGTCGACTTCTCTGGGGTTCGGCGGCAACGATCGAATCTGGCCTGCATACGGCAGGCACGGAGTTTTTCGACGAGACTCAGATCAGTGCATCGCTGGTTGATAACCGGATGTATTTCGAAGAGACCAGCCGATTTGTAGATCGTTCGGTCAGCCCGGCTGTGACCTCCGACACGACTGTCCTACTAGGTAATGTACCTACGACGGGTAACGGACGGAGCACGTCTCTAGACTCGAAGCTCTTTGGCAATGTATCGAACAGCCGGGTAGGCGTGAGCACGCACCGGGCCGATCTTGTTAAAGTATACCACGGAGACAATCTATCCGAGGCGATGGCTAATGGCCCGGTAGGGGTTGTGGACGTTGATCCTGAAACCCGTAAAGTGACGGTTGAAGATGCTATTCCGCCGAGTCACACGGTGTGGGCAACGTATTGGTACAACCAGCTTCAGGATGATGAACTAACCTTCGAAGTCTTGAGCCAGTCGACGGCTACGACACCCGGCCAGTATAGCGTTTACAGTTCCCGCAGAGGCGAGCAGCTTTTCGGGGTTGATTTCGGTACCACCGGAGTTAACGAAACGATCCAGTGGCCTTCCGGTGTGGAAACTAACCCGGACGCATTCATTGCGGGCGCTGATGGTGTGGACGAAACCGTGACGGTGACGTTCAAAGAGATCGGGGCCGAGCCTGCTGTATTCACGAATTACGCGGCTGACCCGTATTCGCTCTATGCGGATGCGTCTGACACCTTGTATGTGGATGTAGACGGTAACAGCCTAACGGTAGACCTTAACCAGTCTGCTTTCGGTGTGACCGTTTCTGACGGACATGACGATGGTTCGACTTACGACATCGTTGCTACCGAAAACGACGTATTTGAGTTTGAAGTAGACGGTACGGACTATAGCGTCACTCTTACAGCAGGGTTGGGCCGAACAGGTGCTGACATTGCCGAAGATATCTGGCGGTCGGTACCGACTGATGCTACTATTACTGGTACATCAACGGAGAGCTTTGCATTCACCGATGCGTCCGATGATCTTTTCGATTTTGACATGAACGGTACCCCCGTTAATGTTGATTTTGGAACATTGACAGGTCAAACGGCTGCACAATTAGCTACGTTGATTAACACCGAGATCACCAACGCAAATCTTACGGTAGGTGATCCGGCAGTTGTTGGCAACGACGGACATGCGGTTGATGATGGTTCGGGTAAAGTCCAACTCTTGGCTTCTGAAAGCCTTACGATTGGTACAGGCACAGCCAACCCGGTCCTTGGTTTCACCAACGGTGATTCGCATGAGAACATTCTGGTAGCGAGCTACCGGGATTCGGGTGCTGATGATGAGCGTTTCCTCCTTCGATCGAAAGTGTCTCCTTCGGGACCTGCAGATGCATCCCATATCAGGGTGCAGGACGGCAACGCTAACGGGACTCTCGGTTTCACTGACTTCCAGTATGCCGAGGGCACCGAGAAAGCTGTTAACAAAGGAGCTACGCTTCTTAGTGGTGCGATCTCGGCCTCAGACCTTGCTTCCCTTAATAGCGCTTCTACCGCAGACTTTGTTGTAGCGGTAAATGGCACTGAGCATACGGTGGATCTATCGAGCCTAGCCTCGGTAAGCGCAATCCAGACCGCTTTGGATGCAGCCCTCACAGATGCCACGGTGGCCGTAGAAGATACGGACAAGATCCGCATCACTTCCAACTTGGACACGAACCAGAGTCGCATTGAGGTTCGTGCCGGAACAGCTAACCAGTACGTTGGATTCAGCGAAGGTGATAGTGCCTCGCAACGACGTGTTGAAGCCCACGAGATCGCTGCTGTTCTGAACAGTCAAGCCTCGGATTGGTACAGCCCAACGGCTGCTACCGAGTACATTGCATCGGCCTTTGCTGATACGTTTGTAAAGCCGGGCGAAGGGACTTACCTCCGCTTGACTACATTCGCGGAAGGTTCCACAGCATCCTTCACGTTTGGTACCGGAACGGATTCGGCACTTAACGATACGGGCATTGGGATCGAAGCCGGTGATTCGGTTGCGGGAACAGATGCACGGGATGGGTTCGATGTGGCCTCTTCGGCTACCAACGGCTCAACCGGCGAAGGTGTGGTTGGTCAAACGTATCAGGATTCCAACACGGGACTTCGGTTCACGATTTTGGAGGCTGGTACCGGCGATTATACGGACGGACAGTCTTTCACACTGAATGTGTCGGATACTTTCACTACGGGATTCAGCAAAGTCGTCAAGGCCGTTCCGGGCACTGAAGTTCGGGTGGACAACACGACGGATATCGGAGTAGGTGATACGGCGGTAGTAACGACTTACAACAAGTCAGGTGCCGAGCCGGGAATCGGAGATTTCTACTATATCTCTTACGAATACGAAAAGACGGATTTCTCAACCCGTCTGTTCACTCGGTTCCGGGACATTCAGCGCAATTACGGCAAGCTGTCCGCTGAGAACCCGCTTACTTTGGCGTCATACCTCGCTGTGTTGAACGGTGCGGTCATCGTCGGGTGCAAGCAGGTACTAAAGACCCCCGGCTTCAGTCAAGCTCCTACAGCGGCGTTCATGGACGCTTTGGAAGAGCTTAAAAAGCCGCTGGCTTCGGGCATTACCCCTGATCTTTTGGTCCCTCTTACGACGGACCCGGATGTTATGGGTGCCTATGTTAACCACTCCGAGATCCAGTCGAGCCAGCGTTTCCGTCAGGAACGCCGGTGCATCTTCGGTGTTGCTTCGGGCACTCGTCCTGAAGACGCGGCTAACATCGCGAAGAGCCTCAAGAGCGGACGGTCGATTCTCGTATACCCCGATAGCGCAATCGTCACACTGACGAACGAGCTTGGGGAAGATGAGAGTTTCATCGTCGACGGAACGTATGTAGCGGCGGCACTTGCCGGTGTTCTGGTAAGTCCGCAGTTCGATGTTGCAACCCCGTTAACACGACGTCGCCTTGTCGGTTTCAGACGCCTTAACCGATCGCTTGATGAGATCGAAAAGAACCAGCTTGCTGTCGGTGGTGTTACAGTCCTCGAAGATCGAGGATCGTTCCTACAGGTACGTGACGGTCTAACCACCGACGTTACCAACCGGTTCACGTCAACGCCTTCGATTGTCGCTATTAAGGATCACGTCCAGCAACAGGCACGCAAGAGCTTGGACCGTTTCATCGGTTTGAAGTTCCTCACCAGCCGGGCGCAGGATGTAGAGTTGGCCCTTTCGGGACTACTTAACACCCTTATGGAGCAGCAGATCATTGTAGACTTCAAGGGTGTTCGTGCCGAGCCGGATCCTAACGATCCGACCGTACTTCGAGTCAGTGCTTTTTACGCACCGATCTTCCCCTTGAAGTACATCCCGATCACGTACACGATCGGAAGCGCGAACTCACTGTAAACGGATGCAACGGGGGCCATAAGGCCCCCTCAACTTGTAATTTTTAGACACTAGAAGGTGCCCTGTTATGACTGATCTACGCAAAGCCATCATCAAGCTCGCCTATGACAATCCTGAGATCCGAGAGGACCTCGTGCCCCTTCTCCGGGATGCGGGCAACAAAGACACCTTCAAAATCGCAGAATTCCCCCACGAGGGTTACGCTATGAGACGCACCGAAACGCACAGACGCCGCTTTGCCTTCGACACCTCCGACGCCGAGGACCACTTGGCCGGTTGGAACCAAGGGTACACCGAAAATTACGGCAGCAGTCAGCACATCCCTGGATTCCTCACCTGGGCTTGGGATCTGAGAAAGGAAACCCTCAAGGATCTTGATCGTAGAAATTACGGGGCCATCGCTGAGGAGTTGGCGTACAGCGCGAAACAGGATCCCGCCTATCGGGATGAGTCCTATGCGGATCTTGAAGCTGGGTTCGTCGACTATCTCAAAAACTGGCGCACCGAACTCCTTGAGGCCCTTGATGAGAGTCTTTTCGACAGGAACGCGTCGAGCCGAAACCGGCAGGCCGACGGATCCACATTCACGTGCCCCCACTGTGAGGGTAAGGTGCTCGAGCAGACAAAATACTGCGTGAGTTGCCAAAAGAAGGTCAAGAAATCTGCCACACGCAGGCGAGCTCGATTCGAAGAAGGTGTCCCCGCCGATCCCACGCAGAACATGACGCCCGAGGAAGCGGCGGAGTGGGAGGCGATGAACGAGAAATACAAGGACAAGCTCAAGAAAGAGCGTGAAAGCGCACTACGCGATGATCTTATTCGGCTTGCGTACAATAAGCCCGAGCTTCGTGGGGCGCTCCTTCCCATTCTAAAGTAAGCTGCGGACACTTTCGAATGCCCGAATTGAGGCACGAAGGTTCTGGAGCAGACCGGCTATTGCGTCAAGTGCAAGAAGAAGGTCAAAAAGGCTGGCGGCTTGGAAAACTTGCCCCCGGCACTGCGTGAGCAGGCCTAGAAAAAGCAAGAGGAAGCCAAGAAGAAAAAGGATAAGGACGACGACAAAAAGGACGACTAAGCCTTCCGCGTGTGATCTCAGTTGCATTACGGAAGTGTTGGACTGCCTGAATACTGGATGTTGTGTGAATGGAAGCCCCCGGAGACGGGGGTTTTCTTTTGAGATATTTCCCATTACACTTGATCTGAGGTGGTACCAATGAACATCCTGCTGTTAGGCGACATACACGGACGTTTCGACCAAGCTGACGCCCTTTACGATGTGATCCGTCAAGTTTATAAGGACCGGATTGATCTCATGATTCAGTTGGGGGACTTCGGCTTTTTCCCTCGTCTGGACCCCAAAAATAGATGGGAACGTGAGTTCGATCACCCGTGCTGGTTTATCGACGGGAACCACGACGACCACGAAATGCTCCGTGAACTGGAATCCGACGAACTGGTGTATGGCCAATGGGAGTATATCCCACGGGGAGCTATCCGACAGGGTATTTTATTCATCGGTGGAGCACGTTCCATCGACGCCGAGCATAGACAGCGGGGCCTTGATTGGTGGCCGGAAGAGAACATATCGTATGCCGAGCAAGAGTATATCCTCCAAGCTATTGATACGTATCAAGAACGGGCCAAGACAGACCCGGAGGTGATCCCTATCCACACCGTCATAAGCCACGACTGTCCCGGTGGTATTGACGTTTCGGAAGCCTGCGTATATACTGGCAATGATGTGGTGGACGGGAATCGTAAGTTCCTTCAACACGTATTAGATATGGTTCACCCCGAACGTTGGTATTTCGGCCATTATCATCGCAAGATGAGTGGCACGTACCGAGGATGTGAATGGAGATGTGTTGATATGATCCGCCACGGCGGACCTCACGACTTCGCTTTCCTCGAAATCTAAAGTAGAGGTTGTAGGATCAATGGAAGTTAATACCATCCTTTTGTTTATCGGGCTTACGTATCTGATTTACCACCTCCTTTCCTTTTCAGTGCCCGCCAAAAAACAGCTTGATAACCAAGGCAAGATGCTCGAAGAGATGCGTGAAGCTCGGGTTTCCCAAGTCCTTGGCGACGAGAATTTGGACACGTCTGAGAAGTTTCTGATGCTTGACGATCACGATGAAGCTATCGAGCTTTTCGAGCGCCTCTTAAACGAAGATGGTGAGGTGATCGAAGAGGACGAAGTGGTCCTAGATGATGGTGCCCCGGACGAACCCGAGGCTAAAAAGCTCTATTACCTAAAGGACGCCCGTAAGAAGTACGTCGTGAAATGGGCGAACGCTATCATCAACAAAACCTATGAGGGGGACGTCGAGTGGGAAACAGGAAACATGGCGCATGTGTCGGCTGATCACGTTGGGATTGGCAATAAGAAGTACGTCCAAGATTACTACAAGACGCAGGTCGAATTGGACAGCGGGCATTTTTACATCAAGCTGTTCCGGGTGAAGTGGAGTTATCAAAGTGATTCGGACGTCTCTTTGCGAATTCTAGGTCCGGGCTATAAAGGTATGTCGGTAGTCGAGATGCTTTCGTATATCGATAAGGAGCTTGCCCAAGAACTGTATCGCATGGCAAAAGATAGCGCTGAGAACAAGGTAGCAACTAAGACGATGCTTAACGTGGTTGAAGAATTGGAAAAAGTATGATCGACTTTGAACGCACATTGGATGTGGTCACGTATAATGGGGCCACTTTGTTACGTTTCGGCTTTGACGCCAACAATCAGGCATGGGCACATTATCTGTCCGAAGAGGGTACCGAATATGACCTGATTCTTTGCGTGGCGGCCACTGAAGATCAATATCAAGATTTGGTTAACGACCGGCTGCCCCTTCGGGATTTTCTTTTGAATCCGACGTCAGGTAAAGCGTACCGACTGGAGCATTCCCACGCCGGACATTGGGCCGTGGAAACACTCGAAGCAGATCAGATTACAGAGTCCTTTGAGTGTCTCCCGGAAGCGGGAGTTTATCTAAATCCCAAGACTTGACATTTAGTTGATCGCCCCCTATAATCACCATTGCTAACGCTTTCGTTTGAATTACTACTATGACGATCACAACCCCTTTGGCACGTCTTCGGAAGCTGGATTTCGTTTATACGGAACTCCAAAAGGCTTTCCCCGATACCGGTCCACACAATATGATGATCGCGGGCGGTGCGGTAAGGGACATCCTTACCGGTAACGACCCGAAGGACATCGACGTATTTATCACCGGGGGTAACAAGCGTGGCGTCTTTGCCCGCCTCATGAAAGACAGTGTGGGGCAATTACTTCGCACCAAAGTCAGTCAGATCCTATCACATTTCAGCCCGACTCATCACGTATGGTCGGTTGTAGATTCCACGTCGATCACTCGTATCCAAGACAAGGATGCTGTGGTTGTGTTAGGTGAAGTGGTTGATATCGATGAAGTAGATCGCCGTGACCGGATTGCTAACGGGCATATTGGACCAGACGACCCATTTGATACGACCCTTGATAGGGGTGGCGTTGCTTTTGGGTATCCCGTCCAGATAATGTGCTACACGCATTGTAGGACGCTGGATGAAATCGTAGCAACATTTGACCTTGACATTTGTATGTATGGGTACAATAGAGAGCGATTGATTACAGTGGACAGTTCGCCGCCGCTCGATGTTTTGGACAAAAAGCTCAAGGGCGAGTTGCCCGTTGAAATTTTACATACACACGACCGGATGCGGACGTACTCCCGGCTGAAACGTTTTCATGATAAGTACGGCGTGGATACGACGGAGGCTAAAGCGAAGCTCCGAGACCTGCCGTTGTCACAGACGGAGGTCGTGTTTGAGTACGATGTGGAAAAGGCGGAGATAAAGCGGCAAAAAGTTGAACCAGCAGTTGAAGTTAGCGATCACGGTCTTAGTGATCTGTGGGCAAGCCCGCCCGATATATCGGGTTTATTTGGTTAATTACGGAGGAATTTGTGGGACAGAAAAAGACGATTCTATTTGACAACAAAGCGCTCAATCGTTTGCAAGCGGGCGTAAACACGTTGGCCGATGCGGTAAAGGTAACGCTGGGGCCGCGTGGACGTAACGTTGCGTTGCAAAAGCAGTTCGGTCAGCCTAACGTCACCAAAGACGGCGTGTCCGTGGCTCGTGAAATCGAAATCGAAGACCGATTCGAGAACATGGGCGCTCAGACGATCAAAGAGGCGGCTATCCGCACGGCTGAAATGGCAGGTGACGGTACGACGACCGCAACGGTTATCGCACAGGCGCTTTTCAACGAAGCCCGCAAGATGGTGGCTTCAGGACTTTCCCCGATCCCTCTGAAGCGCGGTATGGACCGGGCCGTAGCCGAGGGTGTGAATTACCTCCGTTACCTCGCCAAAGAGGTCGATAACGTCGAAGAAATCAAATGGGTTGCTACTATCTCTTCGAACGGCGACGAAGCCCTCGGTGAAATGATCGCCGAAGCGATGGAAAAAGTCGGCAAGGGTGGTGTGATCTCCGTTGAAGAAGGCAAGTCCACCAACACCGTTCTGGAGTTTTCCGAGGGTATGCAACTGGACCGGGGATACCTGAACCCGGACTTCGCCCGAATGGAAGAAGATGGTGTCGTGAGCCTAGAGAACCCTCTGGTTCTGTTGGCTGACAAGCGCATTTCATCCGCCCAAGACATCATGAGTGCGATGGAGCACGCGGCATCCCAGCGACGCCCCTTGTTCGTCGTAGCACATGATGTGGAAGGTGAAGCCCTTGCGATGCTGATTACCAACCACTTGCAGGGTAAGCTCAAGGCATGTGCCGTGAAAGCTCCACGCATTGGGGACAAGCGGTCGCAGGTACTCGAAGACCTTGCGGTCCTCACGGGTGGTCAAGTTATTTCCCCGGAAAAGGGAATCACGTTCAAGTCGGTACATCCCGGTGACTATCTGGGTGGTTGCGCCACGGCGTCCGCTGCCAAGCAACACACGACCTTCTTGGGTGGTGACGGCGAAGATGATGCTATTGCACAACGCATCAAAGTCCTTCGCGGACAGGTCAAACTTTCCGGTAGCCCGCACGATCAGGAATTCACCCAACAGCGTATCAGCCAGCTTGGTGGTGGTATGGCTGTGATCCGGGTTGGTGCCAATTCGGAGGTTGAACTCAAGGAGTACAAGGCCCGTGTGGAAGACGCCCTCAGCGCCACGAAAGCCGCTGTGAAAGGTGGTGTGTGTCCCGGAGGAGGTTGCACATTGATCGAAGTCTCCAACATGCTCAACATCTTGGCGGAGGACGAGGAGACGGTGTTCGTCAACGAGGAAGAGAAAGCTGGTTGGGTTCTGGTAGCCAAGGCTCTTGAAGCCCCGTTCCAGCAAATCGTGAAAAATGCGGGCCTTTCGCCGGAAGTGCTGTTGCACCAGTACCGCACGGAAGTCGAAAAGCGTGAGACGCCGGATCTTGTGTTCGATGTGAACGCCGAAGAGATTCGTCCCTGCTTTGAAGCTGGTATCGTTGACCCGGTACTGGTTGTCGAAGAGGGAATCAAGAACGCGGTGTCGGTATCGTCTCTTTTGATTACGACTTCGTGTGCTATCGGATTCGCTTCGAAGGACAATAAGCCCGACGAAGATGAATAAACTTGACGGGTCAGGACGTTTAAGGTATAGGTGATACTATGAGTGACTCTATACAGACAGCGCAAGACTTCGCGGCAAAAGCCCATAAAGGGCAGATGTATGGAAGTCAGCCCTACACGTACCATTTGGTACAGGTAGCGAATGTCCTGACCCGTTTTGGTTTCGACGACACCGACCTTCACGTGGCCGCATGGCTTCACGATGTGGTAGAGGATACCGATACCACCGTCGAAGACGTACAAGCCCTTGTGGGCGATGTGGTAGCCGACATCGTGCAACGTGTGACCGATGAGCCGGGCGCTAACCGTAAGGAACGTAAGGCTAAGACTTACCCCAAGATTAAGGGGGATGTATCGGCCACCCTCATTAAGTTGGCCGATCGAATTGCCAACGTAGAGAATTGCATAGCCACGGGAAAGCGGGGTCTGTACGGTATGTATTGCAAAGAGCAGCCCGAATTCCGCAAAGCCCTTTTCGTAGACGCCCCTGAGACTGCCTCGTTGTGGGCGCATCTGGAAGCTATTACGTAACAGGGTTGGTAACACACGTATCAAGGTCGCCTTTAGGGGCGGCCTTTTCTTTTGACCCCCTCCTTGGGGTGTGTTATAACCGCCAAGCCTATAACATGTGGCGATGCACAGCCACGGCGGTTTGGGGAAGGGAATGCGGGACCATTTCAACGCCTGAAGGTGTTGCCCTACACACTTACAGGGAAACGAGATGGTGAGCAGACTGAATCCAGCCGATGGGACATGAGGGCAGGGGAACAACGGGTTCAACCGCCTATATTAAAGGTTGGATCCGTAGGGGTTGTCCTATAATGCCCGTCACACTGGCGCGGATATTCTTTGAGCAGGTAAGCGTTCGAAGAGTACTTCCGCGATAGGTTATGATTTTCCAAGAGGGTAGGAAAATGCTCCCCGTCTATTTCATACGTGATGTCCATTATGGTGGTGATGTTAGCAACGGCTATAGCGGTCAAGCATGGCTTCGCGAACACGCACCGGGCAAATACGTTTTGGATTTTTTGCCCATGAGCGGTAAACCGGCGCTGTACAATTCCGTATGCTTCACAGACCCGGATGATGCAGCCGCTGCAGTGATCTCGGCTTCAAAGCAAGACCTTTATGGCTTGGATGCAGAGCGTGAGTTGACGACTAAAAAACCACGCCCGGAGCTACAGGTCGTGAAAATACCTTGTTCTGTATACCCAATGCAGTGTGATGTGGCAGGTACGTTCCCTTCGACTTCCTCAGCGTTCATTCACGCCGACAAGGGGCCGTTTACTTACTACGCCTTGCGGGAAACCACCTTAGAGTCTTACTTTTACCGGTGTAACCTGAGAGGGGTGCTTTTGCAGCCCTTAGATAAGGCCACGCTTTTCACCACACATAAGAAAGCGGCCAACCAGCTTTCCCGGTTGCTCAAATGGAACTCCGAGGTACGGGTATCTTCGGATGAACTTGAACTTGTACGAGCAAAGGACCTCCGGTGGCGGGTCGAAAAGCGCCACGGTTTTCTGGTCGAAAAAGCCAACTCCCGCATGACCAAACTCTTCGGTCAGGGTGATTGGCGGCAAACACCTTTCATGGTAGTTCCCCACCTTGAGAGTTTCTGAGGATCCCGGTTTCTTCAACAAAATTAGGTACTTACCGATAGCTGTCCTCAAATGAGGACGGCTAAGTGTGTTGAATGTCTAAAGTTTTTGACGAATTGCTCGTTTTAGGGTATATGTTAATGCGAGGGTGGTATGTCCTTCGCATAAATTATCCTGAGACTCAAGGAATCATAAATGCGACACTACACGACATTAGCCTTACTTGTTCTGGTCTTGACGGCCTTTGGTTGTACCGAAGAGGTTCCGACCTATCCCGTAACCACGGACACCGTAACCAGCCCTGATGCTGGTACGGACACTTACACTGAAGAAGTTCGGGTGGACAGCGACACGGGAATTGTTCCTGATACGGACAGTGGCACCGATCAGGAAACCGGTTTGGATACGGGTGAAGATGCGGGTTCGGATACCGATACCGGAGAGCAAGACATCGGTACAGATTCGGGTACGGACACGGACACCGACACCGGCATGGATGCGGAGGACACCAGTACCGATACGGGAGACGATGGTGGTGATACGGGAGACGAGGTAGAAACGGACACCCCTGAGATTGATTGTGATCCGGGGTACGAGGTGGTCAATGGTGCGTGCGCCAATATCGACGAGTGCAACGACCCCAATGTTTGTGGTCCCAACGCAACTTGTGCCGATACCGAAGGCGATTACGACTGTACCTGTGACGCGGGCTATGCGGATGTGGCTGGTACCTGTGAGGATGTGAACGAATGCGACGACCCCAACGTTTGTGGAAACGGTACCGAATGCAACAACACGCTGGGCGGATATGAGTGTTTGAACGTGGATGAGTGTGTTGACGGTACGGATTCCTGCAGCGCTGGAACCGAATGTATAGACGGTGATCCTCTTAATGGGGAACAGGCTTTCACTTGCGCCAACGTGGATGAGTGCAGCAACGGGTCCGCCAATTGCCAAACGGGAACCACCTGCCAAGATCTCGACCCTAACACAGACAACGATACTTACGCTTGCGTAGATAACAACGAGTGCGCCAACGGCACAGCGGTTTGCGATTCAAACGCAACATGCACAAACACTTACGGATCATTTTCATGTGCTTGCGATAGCGGCTTCACAGGCGACGGGTTCAGTTGCCGGGAGCTAAACGTTTGCGGCGACGGTATCGTGGATTCGGCAGAGGTTTGTGACGAGGGTGCGAGCACGGGCGACGTATGTGTCCCCGGATATGGACAGACTTGCACTTGGTGTGATTCGTGTACCCAAGTGGTGACGGAAACCGGGGCGACTTGCGGTAACGGCAACCTCGACGTTAATGAAGGCGAAGAATGTGATGGAGGGCCGGGTTGTACGGCATCCTGTGCTGTTGCTACTGGATACACGTGCATCGGGGGTGCCCCGTGCCTGAATCCCTGTGAACAGTACGTGGGGGATTTCACAGCAAACACAAACTCAGACTTGATTACCCTTTCCGGGTATTGTTCGGTAGACGGTAATGTAACCATCACCGGAACCGCTACCCAACTGTTTGAAGTCCACACGTTGCGCGAGATTCTGGGGACTTTTCGTCTGGACCTCAACAATAGCACGGGAAATAAGGCACGTTTTGAATACGTCAATAACGAAGTGGCTTTTGCGGATTTGGAAACCGTCACGAGTAATTTTGAAATGGATAATTTCGTGGTCACGGATCTCGTCACTAACCAAGGCGATGCTGTTGATTTTGTGGGCTTTCCCTCTTTGACCACTATTGGTGGTGACATGTTTATCCGCGATGGGGCCAAAGAGGCTAACACCACTAACCCCTTGACAATGGATGCTTTCAACGCACTCCTTACGGTTGGTGGGGATTTACAAATCATTTTTACGGATTTTTACACGGTGTCTGGTTTTCAGTCCGTCACGTCCGTGGGTGGCGTAATGTATATTCAACAAAACCCGGATCTTGTTTCGTTGGGCGGAGCGTTTTCCAGTTCATTGACGGTGCAGGGTGCGAATGCCGCCAGTCAGTACATTATTGATATCCAAGGGAACCACCCCGATCTGGTAGATTACCAGAATGGACAATACCAAGGAGATGGCTGTGGTGTGTGTGATAAAGCCCAAGAGAATTCGTACCAGCATTGCCCTAGCCACGATACCAACGCTCCAGTGACTTGCCGCGTAAAATCCTAGGCCGGGCCTAGCTCAACCCAAAAAGCTCTTATACGGTCTGTATAGTGGAGGCCGTATGAGAGCTTTAGTTTTATCAGGAGGTGCCGCCCACGGTGCTTTTCAGGCCGGGGCGATTCAGGCCCTCTACGAAATAGGGTGGATACCCGAGATCATTTGCGGATCATCGGTGGGGGCCATCAATGCCGCTGGTCTAGCTTCGGGTAAATCACCGGAGCACCTGTGTGAACTCTGGCGCAAGGTTACGAGTCGGGATGTGTACCGGTGGCGTCCCCCTAACCAATGGCTGAAGTTCTGGAAATGGAGCCATGTCCTCGATACCACACCTCTTTCGAAACTCCTCAACAAATACGTAGATTTCGACGAACTTCAGCACTCACCGCAAACCGTTACGTGTTTCAGTGTGGACGTCCGTACTGGACACCTTCAGGGCTACGCTAACAGGGTAACAGGGTTGCCCCCGAAGTTCCGTCGCCTTTACCGTCCAGACTTGCTTGACGTGGATGCTGTGATGTCCTCGACAGCAATCCCTTTGGTGTTTCCGTGGTCCCGTGGCGAATGGGATGGATCTCTGTTACAGTATGCTCCGTTGAAACCGGCTGTCTTGTTAGGGGCCACCGAGATCGTGGTAGTATCTCTCGAAATTCATGAGCCGGAACCCGCGTTGCCTACGGGAGTGGTACAGACGGCTCTTCGCATCCTCGATATTAGTTCTATGTCAAGGTTACGTAGTGATCTCCGAACGCTCCTTGCGAGGAACAACCAAGACGGGTACAGGAATATAGACGTGCGGGTGATCCGCCCTTTACGGAACCTTGGGTACTCCAAGCTGAATTTCAATTCCCCGTTGAAAGAGGCGGCCATCGCACACGGACGTAATTGCGCTCACCAGATCATGAGTCAAGATGTTTGAATTCGACAACGACGGACCGCGTTATTACATACGGTTGGAACAGAAGACCGATTACCTAAACCTTCTGTACGTGCCGCACGCCGACTTTGATACCGCGCAGGCCAACCAATCACTAATGCTTCTATTTCGGCAGTATGCCGATCCCTGCGGTACGATAGCCTATTTCGATCCCCACGAGTATTGCATCATTTCGAGCCGGGCCAAGGAATACAAGGGGTTGCGCGTTTATTTGTACGACGATCAGGCTCCTTACGACGGTTATTATTTGGACGGACGGTTTATTGAAGCACTGGAGGAAGTTCCATGAGCGTTTTCAAATGGTCGATCAATCACAAGGCCCGTATGGCCGATGTGCAACAGTTAATCGAAACCTTCGGCTTTAAGCCGACAGGGGACAAGGACCACATGTACGCCCACAAGATTAGCGCGGGGACGTACTGGCGGGAGATGAAAGTTAGGCTACGCCCGGAAGAGGCGGTTTTCTTCTTGCTCAAAGAGGAGGAGTCGACCACTGAAACTTACTTTGACTATCTAGTGAAAGCGAGTTTCTTGATGGGGCAATTGGCCGGAAAGATTGAGCTTTTGCCCGTCAAAGAGGAAGGGGTGGAGTTACCCGAAGCCGACTATGACGATGAGGACGACGATGACGAGGAGCTAGCGCAAGGGGAGACGTCTTGATGATACGTATCGAAAGGTGTAAGGTGGGGGTTTGAATGTCCGATGAATTAGACACATACCGTGAAACGGTTGCGAATATGAAGCTCGGTGTATTAATAGCCGAGCTATTGGATTTACGGCTTGCCCCAGAGCCAGACAGTTCGAAAGAAAAGATCACGCAGGTCCAGAAGGTTAGGGAAGTTACTTTAGAGCTTAACAGGCGAGAAGTGGTAGAAGATGACAAGTCAAGCGAACCTCGTAGAACCAAAATCCGCAGTCTCAAAAACGTCTTTTGACGAGTCTGATATGGCTTCAGTTGATACATCGGATCGCTACAGGCGGTTCGATGAATTTTTTTCGGATTGCCCCGAAGACTTGAAGGTGTGTATTGTGATGCAACACACACCGGATCCCGATGCCATTGGTAGCGCTCTAGGTTTGGGTTGGTTGTTGGAGTGCAAATATGGACTGATGAGTGACATTTATTACGCGGGCCAGATTTCCCATGCCCAGAATCAGACGGAAGTCAACGTCCTCAATGTGCAGATGAAACAGCGAGACGACTTTGACCCCACCAAGTATTCGACCTATGTGACGGTAGATACGGTACCGCAAAACACGGGTTTCGAAGACTTGATCGACGAATGGCATTGCGTATTTGACCACCACCAGTTTGAATTGGATCTCCCCGTTACGGATATTCGTGCGTGCGGTGCTTGTTCATCGATCATCTGGGATTACATCCGGGAATTCGAGATGGACTTTTCGACCGAAAGGGGCGCTGTCGTAGCTACCGCCCTCTTGTTCGGGATCGTAAATGATACCCACCAATTTGGTGACGACAACGTAAGTAATCTGGATCGGGATGCGTGGGCGGCCCTCCACCCGTACATCGACACGAAAAAGTATCGTGATATTCTGGACCACCCCTTGCCACCTTACCTGTTCAAGCTGAGGGCCTTGGCCGCCGAGAACATGGTGTCGGAAGCGTCTATTTTGATTTCCTATCTGGGGATTCTATCCGACAAGCGGCGTGACGCACTTCCGATTATTTCGGATGAGTTCTTGCGCATGGAGGGTGTGGAAACGGTTGTGGTGTTCGCTATGATTGACGGGTGCATTCAGGCGTCCGTTCGTAGCCGCAACAGTTCGGTAAACGTCCACACGTTCTGTCAGAAGGTCTTCGGACCCGATGTAGCAGGCGGCAAGCAGGGGGCCGGTGGAGCCAAAGTGCCTATCGGATTCCTTTACTCTCCCGACGACGATGATGAGCTTCGCGAAAAGCTCAGTGGGTTCGTCAAAGATACCTTGACCAAGCGTATCATCCGCCACCTTTCCGGTGCCTAAGCCGGTTTGACGTTTTCCTTTAGATGGGGTAGGGTCACTACGTATTAGAGCGTAGCGCTACGACCCACTCCGTCTAGAGGAAACGATGATTCGTAACCATTTTCTTGACCACCCTTATGCTGTAGTGGCTGCCAAGGCGCTGGGTTTAGAATTTTACAGTGCGGACCAAATCCGGTCGGTGTCTTTTTTCGATGAAGTCGAAGAAGGTGATTGGTTTTTGCAGTACCGAAGGCCGGGTTTGAGTGTGGCGGGACACCGGTATAAGGATGAGGATCGAAACCAATTACCGCCGGTCATCCGTCATTTTGACCTTGACTACGGGGATATTGGTTTTTTGCCTCAGAGTAAGCGCTGTAGCACAGCTTTCCGGGTCCTTCACGTCAGCGAGCTTTTCAACGTCAATGAGCACCGGTCTTTTTTCGAGGCGGAGTCGCTTTATAGTAGACCTAGTGGTTGGGGTTTCAAACCGAATCCTTCGATGGGTTACGATACCAAATGGTATGACAAAAAGGAGTATGCGGGGGGAAGCCATAAGAGGCGTAATTTCACCCTCAAGCCTGACGGCGATCATTACGGTATCATCGGGAAGTTTAAGGACGGCCTCGACAACCATTTTTCGAGTTTCGGGTATGTGGTAAATCCTGCAGGGGGCAATGGTGAATTTCATGCTCTTTTCAGGGCGTTACAGTCCAATGAACCGTTCCGACCTTCGGTGGTGGGGGCCGTGGAAAAGTGGACTGAGGAACTTGGTATTGATCTAGGTGAGGCGTTGGAATGATTACGAACCACCTTGATTATAGGTACGCGGCGCACATGGCTTTGAAACTCCTGAAAATCGAGTTTTGGCCTTACCATTCAAAGTTGCGCTATTGCCGATTTGAGTCCGACCTGAAAATAGGCGACCAGCTTTTGTATATGCGGCGGCCTAATTCGAAGAACCCTTCGGAATTCACCCCGGAAGAATGTAAACAGATAGCGCCTTTTTTCTTGATGCAAACCAAAGGTGAAATGCCCTCCCGGTTATGGCGTGCGGCCTATTACCCTTCGAACTATCGAATTTCAACGTTCGGTGTCCGAATCGGGGAGGTGTATTCTTTACGTGAGCCGGGCCACCACGCAACCAGTGTTCGCAGCCGGGTAAGTTACCCGAAGAAATGGGCGTATGCAGACCGCAAAAAGCCACATGATCGCACTGATTTTTGCGAGTCCAAGTGGATAGATGCTTGGGACAAAGAGGATACGTATTGGCGCTGTAACCGAGCACTGACAGTGAACCGTGAATGTCCGGGCGTCGTGGGAAAAGTCAATGCGGATCTGGAAGCTATCGGACAAAAGGATACGTACAATCTATTACGGGCTTTGTTGCCGCAGTTTAGTCAGCGCCCTTTCGTGCATAAGACAATCGAAAAACTAGTCAATTCGGGATTTTTGGAGTAGGTATGAAATTTACATTTTTAGGTACGGGTGGCGCGTTCAGCCGGTCACACGAAAATTTTCACAACAACGTCTTGATCCAAACGGATTCGGGCAAAAAACTGTTGATTGATTGCGGGGGCACGGCCCTCGAAAGTTTAGATGAACTTGGGGTTGATCCTCTTGATATCGACGGGGTGATCGTAACACATGTCCATGCAGATCACGTAGGCGGTCTTGAAGAATTAGGGTTCCGAGGCTTGTTCCTCGGTCCCAAGCAAAAGTTTGATATGTACGTACCGAACTTGCTGGTGCCCTCCAGAGCCGTCGTAGGTTACGATAGCGATGTTTACCCGGACCTCTGGCACAATTGCCTTAAAGGCGGTATGGTACACATTCAGGACGCCGAAGGCAACGCGGTACAGGCCGATATGGACACGTATTTCAATGTCCACGTCTCCGAGTCCCCCAAGGATCCGATAAAGGTGGGAGGTATCAAGTTCATCTTTGTGAAGACGAACCACGTACCAAATAAAACCTCTTATGGCCTTGTATTGGAATCAGAGACGGGTACTACGGTGTTCTTCTCAGCGGACTCTACATCGGAACGGACAGTCGATCTTGAAGCCTTCGATATAGTGTTCCACGACTGTATGTTTATGCCGCGTTATCCGGCCACGGTCCACACCCATTTCGAAGAGATGGTGGATTTGCCTGAGTCCGTTCGCAAAAGAACGTACTTGATGCATTACGGAAATCCTGATAACGCTCCCGAGGACTTACAGGGAATGCGTCTAGCGCGAAAGCACCAGACGTTCGAACTGTAATTTACTTTTACGCGCTCCTTACTAGGAGATGCATGATGCGCAACACGAGATATGCGGCGATGAAAACGATAACCGTTACGGGTGCAGAAAGAGTCAATGTCGGAGCCAGTCAAAAGGGGCTCATTTACAACCGCGACAGTTACAGTAAGACGTAACATTGATCTAAAGGGTAGGAACATGGATACCTTATTGCTAAATGCTGATTACAAGCCTAAAGCCGTCGTGAAATGGCAAAAGGCGATCGAATACAAACTGCGAGACGTGGTGTACGTCTTGGCGGAATATGACGAATGGCTGGTACGCAGCGCATCCGCAGCATTTACGGTTCCTGCCATCCTCATGCTCAAGCAGTATGTGCATCGTCATAGACGGGTGAATTTTTGCCGGACGAACCTTTACATCCGGGATAATTTCACCTGTCAGTATTGCGGCGACTGTGTAAAGAATGGCGATCTGAGGGTGCGTGATTTGACTTTCGACCACGTACTCCCCCGGTCCCGTGGTGGCTTGACGACGTGGCAAAACATTGTGGCTGCGTGCCGGACATGCAACCGGGTCAAAGGCGACTTGTTGCCCAAAGAGGCTAAGATGCCTCTGTTGCAAAAGCCTTACGAGCCGAGCAACCTCAACAACATTGAGTTCGGCCTCATCGGGCGTGAAGTCCCCGAAATCTGGAAAGATTTCCTGACGGACGACGCTTTATCTTTGACCGCCTGATCCTTATACGTTCTATACCGAGAAAAGCCCGGCCTTCAAACGCCGGGCTTTTTGTTTTCCTTTTGTACTCCGTGGGCACAGAACCTCAAGGAGGCTTTCCCGATGCTCATGATAGGCGAAATCACATACCTTTATTTTCTCGTCATAGACGGGAAAGTTGAGTTGCTAGAGGCCCGACCAGACCGCCTCGAAGATCCAGCTTCGGTTTATCTAAGCCGCTTGAACACCGAATACAAACTGGCTCCCAATTGGGAAGCGGTAGGCGCACAGACGGCAATCATCAACCGTGAAGATTTGGCGGAAATGCAATTGGCGATCCCTTTTGAGCCCCTGTACGATATCAAGGTGATGCTCATGGACAAGACCCGTGATCATTCGCGGGATATGTACGGGCGAACGATGTTCAACGAGTTCGAGTTGCAGGCGTGGAAACACGGTGAATCGGTAGGCGTCGTGACGTTAGGACGAGATGAAAACGCACAATGGGTAACAAAGGAGTCCCCTGTGAATCGCGCTGTAAATGCTAGATCGACGCCGCTTGGTATTCCGGGTGGCCCTTGCCATATCATCCGCAACATCGAAGAAGAGCGTCTCCCTGACAGGATCAAGGGTGAGCTGATTGAGGATATTCAGAGGGGTAAGGAGCTGTCGAATGCACAGGCAGACAAAATCTACGACCCCAAGAAGATCCCCACCAAAATTGACTTGTTCAGCCAGTTGGAACTGACGGCCCACTCTCAGTACCGGATGGATCAGCGTGGTATTACCGTACCCGAGATGCAAAAGGCTTTGGACGAGTTTAGCCGGTGGTACGCTGCTCGAAAGCGTGACGCCCAGAACATGAAGCCCAAAGCACGCAAGATTTTTGAACAGCTAGCCTATGGCGAGCCAGTCCGTTTCGACGCTCGTAAGATAGGTTTGACCGTTGTGTTTGTGGTGGACAATAGATCTGCCCGGCTCGTAACGACGTGGTGGACAGATGTACCTAACCCTGCCAAACCGAAGCCCGGCCAGTGTGACTTTGTTGAGTATTTGGACAGAGATAGAGAATTTGAGAGGCCTAAAATTTTAGGGTCTTTGGGCGTGGAGGGTGTCCGTCACTTCCATGCTAAGGTCAGAGGGTTGCTAGGTTATGAGTGACCCGAAGTACAGAAATGCAGGTTGGCTGCGTGAGCAGTATATGGATAAAGGGCTCTCCACTACCAAGATTGGGTCAATATGTGGTGTAGCTGCTAGAACCATCTCCACATGGTTGAAGCGGCATGATATACCTGCCCGGCCTTCTCTCGCAGCAGCCTCTAAGTTGCCTATTGAAGAGCATCCCTTGTATAAGGGCGGGAAACACACAGACGCAGATTGGTTGCGAGAAAAATATTTAAGTGAGCGTCTTAGTATTCAGGCCATTGCAGATGAAGCCGGAAGTAGTACCACTACCGTCCACCGATGGTTAAAACGGCATAATATACCACGTAGACCTCCTTTAGGTGAGCTATCCGGGCCAGACCATCCCCAATATATTGATGGACGTAGCCATATTTGGGATTCGGTTCGTAATATGCCGGAGTATTCTGAGTGGAGATCTTCGATATTTGAGAGGGACGACTGGACGTGCCAGAACTGTGGAGTCCGAGGTGGGGATCTTCAAGCAGATCATATCATCCCCTTGTCTCACCTGCTACGCACCTCTGGTGTGGCTTGTGTGGAAGATGCTCGTAATACACCGGAGGTTTGGGATCTAAGCAATGGTCGTACACTATGCGTGGGTTGCCATCGTTCAACTGACACTTTTGGGGCAAAAGCCCTTACCTTTGAGGAGAAAATATGATTGATCTAGTACGTACAGCGTCACAACTTTACTCGCATGTTGAAGATCTCTACCGTAGTGCCTCTTGTGGCTGCGGTGGTGATTGCGGCGGCGACTGTGACGGCAATTGCGACGATTGCTCGTGTAAAGACAGTAGCTTTTCGGTAAGCGAAGAGCCGATGATTTTGCCTGATGATTGGGATGAGGCACAAGAAGATGATTTCCTCTATGCCGAAGCGCCTCTTAGTGATCCGGGCAGCCGGTACGAAGATTCGGTCGAAGACGAGTATATGGACTTCACGATTTTGACTGAAGAGCAAGAGGAAGATTTCGATGCGGGCGTCGATGCGTTAAGCAAAGGTCGTAAATACCACGACCGCAAGCCGGTCAAAAACAGGTCGGAGAATCGCGAAAGGCGACGGGATTACGAGCGCAACCCCGGAAAAAAGCGCCAAAAACAAATACGACCGTGGCCGTGGGAAATCGGTAAGCAAGCGGTGGTACGAAAAGAACAAGCACAAGCCCAAGCTGAGGAACCCTTCTCTTGACGATTGACGGACCCCGAGGGATAGGGTACCATACGTAACGTTGAACGTTACCCCTACGAGACGATACGTATGGCTATCCCCCTTAAAAGCTCGCTTGAGCGGGGCCTACCAATATCACTATCCCGCTGGACTGATGTAGCTCACTGGTACATGCCGTGGCTGCAGGATATGATGACTGTCAAGGGTGTTATCCCGGCGACAGACCCGAAATCCCTTTCTCTTTCGTTCTGGAAAGCGGACCCGGACGAAATCCATTCGCTATTTTTCTGGACCAAATACCCGCCCAAACTGACGTCGGCGATGCAGACGTGGCTTGCGCCCTATCGTGTGTTTACGGCGGTGACTATCACGGGATGGCACGAGGTCGAAACCCGCGTACCGCCCCTGAAAGAGCAACTAGAAGCCTTTGGCAACCATATCGAATTGGTTGGCCCTGAAAAGGTACGTTGGCGGTACAGCCCGATTCCTAACGACTTTGGCTATCAAAACACGGCAGGCAAGGTGCGTCGGAAAAAGTTCACCACCCTGTGCCAGTGGATGAAGTTGTACGGGATCGACGAGGTGGATATCAGCCTCCTACAGCCTAGTCCGCATTGGGATAAGGGCTACGCCCACGACGCTATCCCCGACGAAGAAGAAGCCCGCGCCGACGTGGTAAGGCGCTTGGTCGGTATGGCGAAGTTCCACGGCATTCGTGTGGGCACTTGTGCCGACGACTTGCGACTGCTGAAAACCCTCGACGCAGGACTGGCTGAGAACGCCTTTGAGACACGTTGTCTGGACAGAGGCACCCTTGACCGGGTTTTCGGGATGGACACGCCACAGATAGACGAGAACGGTTGTGGGTGCCAGCTTTCGCTTGACCCCTGCCAAGGTAAACAGTTCGGGTGCGCTTCGGGTTGCGAATATTGCTACGTACCATTTACAAAGGTACCAAAAGACGCTTGAAATCTTAGGGGTCGGGCTATATAGTCTTACGTAACTATTGGCTCGTGATCAAATCCCTGAGGATGTAAATGAGCGACAACCCGTTTGAGGATATCGGGCCGGGTGCAGCACCCCCCGATGATCTCCCGGAAGACGGCGCTGTCAAGGAAGCCGTCAAGAAAGCCCGTGATTTCTACAACAAGAAAGAGGTCAAGGATACTATTCGCAAGGCCGAGCGCCTTTTCAAAGTAGCAAAGGGAGTCAAACCAAGTAATCCGTTTTCGATTGCCCACGCTGTCGCTAAGACGGCGGAGGTTTTCTACGAGTTCGATAAGGTCACGACACCAGCGGCTCTAAAGAAGTTCAATGCTCTCAAGGAAAAGGGCCATGAGCTTACGACCGATGATGTGTCGCACCTTTTCGTGCAGTTGTTCGACCCTGAACGCATCGAAGAATTAGAGTCTTCCGATGGGGACCAGAAACGCAAAGGCCCCACCCTGTACCGTTATGTCTTTACCGTGAAGGACGAGGATGAGGTAAAATACATCCCCGTCTATTGGTATAGTGACGGTATGGAGTATACGGAGATCATTTGCTCCAAAGATTTCGACAAGGCGCATGTCAAGAAGGTGTTGGCTCGTGTGTTGTGGAAAAAACATGGCACCCAAGTAGAGATGCTGTGGGGTCAAAACCGCGAATTTTCTTTCCGTAAGAAACCCGATCACCCGTGGCGTTACGAAGGTGAGTTCGGGGTTACGCTGATTGAGCGCTGGAAAAAGGCGTTCGAATTGGATATTCGACGGTTCATCATCCTTCACGGTCCTCCCGGAACCGGCAAGAGTACTCTGGCCCGCCAGCTTGGGGTAGATATTGGGGCCAACGTGCTTTACGTCCCTATCGACACGATTATCGAGGCCAATTCGGTGAAGTATTTCGCCGACGCTTTGGAAATCGTACAGCCAGATGTTGTGATCATTGACGACATCGACCGCATGAAGTCCAACCTCGAACGGCTTTTGTCGCTGTTTGAAGAGACGGAAAACCACGTTCCGCTGTTACTGGCGACGACCAACCACCTCGACCGACTGCCGGATGCGATTAAGCGACCGGGCCGGTTCGATGAGATTTGGGAAATTGCCCCGCCGCCCCCGGAAGTTCGTGGCCGCGTGATTCAGTATCTTGCAGGACTTGAAGGCGTGGAGCTTACGGAAGGCCAGTTGGAAGTGATTTCCAATATTAGCGGTGATAAGAAGCTGTCCGGTGCCCACATTCGCGAGATTATTCGTCGGGTGGTTATGGGTGATGTGGGCGATGATTGGGATAGCATTGAATTCGACCCGAGGGATCTCACCTTTTCCGACCAGTGGCGTCCTTCCCAATACCGTCCCGAGGGGTTGAGCGTCCATTCTATTGACCAACGGGATGGGAGTCCCCATTTCGATGAGATGGACGGCGACGAGGAGGACTTTTAATGGCGGAAAAGAAACACCAGCTAGGTTGCTATTGGTATTCGCAAGGCAAGTGTCAGTTGTACACGATGCCCGAAGAGATGCTGTTTTCGATTCTTACCCGTGTCCCAGCGGCGCGGGACTCCATCGTTGAATGTGGACTGAAATGCCCGGAGGTGGATGATGTGTTCATCAAGTTCGCCAGCAACCCGGACACGATGGTCAAAGACCAGACCATCGCCAATCAGGAATTGATGGATAAGATCAACCGGTACAATGATGCACAACGGTTGGCGGAAGCTAACCCGACCACGCCAAAAGATCCTGACGCCGAGGACGAGTAATGTCCAAGAAAAACCGACGTAGGCGTAAGCAATATGAGAACCCGATCAATACCCACGTCGCCAAGACACTAACGCAGATCGAAGATGTGGCTGAGGTGCTCAAGGACGGGCTTGCAGATCACACGGACAAGTTGGACGAGGCTCTGAACAGTATTTATGTGTTGGAGCAGGCGCTCGAAATGAATTTTTGGGTACAGCTTCGTATGGGTTATAATGGGCATTTCGATCTGGAAAGTGACGCCCGGATGGACCCGGAGATCATGGTGACGACGGCCCAAGAATATCAGCAAGAGTATTTGGCGGTATTGGCGGTGATCACATTCTTCACAGATGTTGCCAAGTCAGAAGAAGCTGAAGGCGTTGATCCCCAAGCTACAAGCGGTTGATAATGTATTTATTTTCCACGCTCGCTGACACTTGTACGGTCAAACTCTGATACCAGTGAGATGACGTAGTGAGCGAATTGAAGCGCGGGAAAGTTAAGTTCTTCAACTATATGAAGGGCTTCGGGTTTATTTGTGAGGGGGACGAGGATTACTTTGTCCATGTCACAGATATCCAGAATGGGGATATTCTACTTGAAGATGAAGAAGTGGAATTCAAAGCGGTGCGCGGCCACAAAGGTTGGCAGGCGATCGAAGTCACCCGTGTAGGACCACCGGACCTATCCGAAGAGGAGGGTTTAGTCAAGTTCTACAACGAAGATCGTGGTTACGGATTCGTAGAGCGTGAGGGAAAAGCGGATGTTTTTGCCCACTTTACGGATATCGTAGAGGAACAACGTGATCTCGGTTTGACCGAAGGTGACAGTGTTAGATTTATGGTGCGCCGAGGCCGGGACGGTCGAGATCGCGCCTACAAAATTCAAATCCTGAATAAAGAAGACGATGGGAGTTAAAAGGCATGGCATCATACACACCTTTACTGGACGATGAGCAGGAAAGCCTCCAACGAATGATTGAAGGGCAAGACGCCTACGTAGAGGTTGTAGGTTGGGGCTACCACAACAACCCTACTATCACGGCGGGCGACAAGCGGCTTCAGGTGCGCTTTATGATGGAGTTCGTCAAGCCTGTGGACATCCAAGTGCCTGTCAATTTCTTTACGCTTCGCTTGAAGCTGAGGGACGGTAGGACGGTTTTCGAAGATACTAAGTCGACCCGTTACCACAACCAAGCACTTCCAGTTACGGCGGGACTACAGATTGATCTTGTGTGGGATATAGCCCTCGATAAGATCAGTACGGAATTCAAGAGGATTTTTATGCCGGGAACCAAAGGCAAGACCGTTATGGAGATCGACAACGGAAAGGTCAAGCGGCCCGGCGAAGGTAGTTGATATGCCGAAACGCACGATGCGCAAGTATCTTCGGAAACCCAAACCGGGCAAGTCGAAGGTGCAAGTAAAGTGGGAGCGCCTTTATCGTAAGGCTCTTGAACGGGCCGAGGCGGAAAATGATCCCCGAGTGCAAGACCTTCGGCATTTCTCTAATAATCCCGAGGCAGCGCTTCGAAGACTGTCAATAGTCTCCGAAGTGGACCTCGAAAGAGAATTTCCGAGCTAAGGCTATGCCACCCCTTGAAAGCCACGTCAAAGACACGATCATGAACGAATACCCCGGTGTCTGGGACGTGTCTTTTTGTATGGATGGTGACGTTATAGTCGTAGTGAGTGCTACCCCCCAGACTTCCCTGTGCCTTATCAGTCTTAGTCGTCTGATCGCCGCCCATTACATCCCGTCTTACTACACGATTGACGTTCGGTTCGGTTGGAAGCCATGCCGATTTCAGGTGCTTTTTGGGAGTCGAGATCAATGAGTAACGAACCTACATTTGTTTATGTGCTTTTAGCTTCGGTGGAAAGCAGGCGTATCCCTCTGGCTATATTCGATAACCGGTCACGGTGTGAAGACGCCGTAGAGACGGAGTTGGAAGAGGAACTCGAAACCTATGGTCTTCGGGTATCCGACTGTGATCATTTCACGGTTGAAGAATGGGAAACCAATAATTTCTTGTCCGGGAAAGCTGTAAAGACCTTGACCTCTTACGACCACCACGGCGAACTGGCTAAACGGCTCGTTCCCCTTGGGATGGAAGGCAAGACGGATATGGAAAAGAAAGGCAACCGTTTCAAGCGCCTTATCGAAAAGAGGTAGGCACCTCTAGCTAAGAAACTTTTGACAGGGTTCCGGTGTTAGGGTATAAGGTGTTGTAAGGGACGCACACTAACCTAAGATCACACGGAGTCAGACATGAGCAAGCTACTTAACATTGTGAAAGGCGCACGTCGTCAAGCCGCAGCGGAAGCTGGCGCTTACGATGGTCGCTTCGGCCACCGGGTTATTCAGGACCCGCGCAAAGAGTATGAGCGGACCCTGTGCCGTCAAGAGGTAGAAGTTCCGGTTGATGCCGAAGAGGAAGTTGTACTGTTCGACAAGACGGATGTAGACGGACCCTCCAGCTACACGGAGGAGGTATCGTTCAACCCGTTCGCCGATCTCGCTTGACACCAGATCATACCGAAGATAGAGTAAGGGCCAGTTCTGACTGGTCCTTTTTCTATTGGGTCGCACATGAATAACAAGTACGTGATCAAAGTAGGGCACCCACTATTACGCCCCGGCTTGGAAATCGAGACGGAGGCCAGCGAAAAGTACGTGGTTGCTGTAGTTAACACCCTGATGGGTAAAGTAAGGGAGATCAATGACGGAAAAGACGGAGAAGAAATTGCAAATCGGACTCGACCTTCTGAAACTTGATGGTTTCGAGGTCAAGGTTCACGGCAAGCATGGTCTGGTGCCTAAGCAGGCTGAACCCGGCTCTGCCGGATACGACCTGTACGCCCCTCCGGGTAACGATATCCACATGCCGTTCCAGAGCCGCCGTATGGTGGATACTGGCGTGGTTGTGCAGACCCCGATCAAGCTATTCATGCTCCTCGTGCCCCGAAGTAGCACCGGAACCAAGCGGGCGCGCTCTGTGCGGATTGCCAACACGGTAGGTATCATTGACCCGAGCTATCAGGGCAAAGACGATACCCTCAAGGTGTATCTGGAACGTGGTGCCCGCCGCAAAACGTATGTGGGAACCTTTGAGAGTTCACCGGGCTTGGGTACTAACATGGCACAAGCTAATCGGAAATTTGGGGTGTCTATGACTCCTGAAGATACGGAGTTGCTCAAGGTGGGTGCTCCCAACCAGCCGATTTTCGACGTGTTTACCCACCAAGAGAAGGCGGAAGATACGCTCGTGGTCGAAGCGGGGAGCCGGTTCGCTCAGGTGATCTTCATTCCCTATGCTCGACCCGATTTGGTGGAAGCTGCTATTGAGGAGTTTGACGAACTCGACCGTGGCGGGTTTGGTTCTACAGGTAAGTGAAGTTACTCAGGCAAGTAAGGGTGGTGGGCCTTGGTGGTAAGCTACGGTCGAGTTCGTCATTTCACTGCGGTGATGGCTAGAACGATACGTATTTTTGGTACGCTGTCAAGGTCCATTTTTCCCAAAATTCCGCATCCGCTTTTTCCGGCAAGTTGCTGTCCAAATCCTTAGACTTCTCAATGAGTTCGGGCAGGTCGTCTTGAACTTGGTCGTAATCCACCTCACCCAACTTGACTTTCCGAAGGAAATCCCGGTCTTTCAGGGGGAATTGGATACCACCGGTTTTCAGAAGCTCTTCGAGTTCGAAGATGACCCGGTAAGCGTGGCTGACCGCTTTCCAATCAACCCCATCTTTCGCCCGCCGCGCACGATTACCGTATTTGCCGACGAGTTTCTTTAGAACTTTAGCCACATCTTGAATCTTGACCCGCATATCGAATTGCTTGCCATTGATTTCTAGCAATTCAATAGGATCGTCTTGGCCGTCGAGGTCCTTTTCTACGATGAAAACCACTTCGTTTTTGGGGATTTCATCGATGATATCTTCGACGCGGTAGTACGGGTTTTGGCCCATCAAGAAGTGCATCGCATCTTCTGTGGCCTGCAGCCGGGCACCTTTCATGCCATACTTTTTGGCTTGCCCCATACAGTAACCTACGAACGGCCACACATTGGACGTAAGCAGCTTGTCCTTGTTATCCCTTAGATTGGCGTACAGGTCCGTTGAGAAGACCACACAGTCGCCCGTAGCGTGTAGTAGCTCTACGGCATAGGTCTGCCCTTTCATCGCATCTGAAAGGAACTTGCGGATTTCGATGAATTCGATATCGAGGTCGTCGGCACCGTTCCGCCCTTTGCCGCCACTGCTGGACGTAACCGTTTCCCGGTCTTTGCCGAGTACGATGCTGTTCAACGAGGACATGAAAACAGCTTTCAGGTCCAGATCGGAAGTGGGCGTAGTTGTGCCGTGCAGGTGTGACCCGAACTTGGATAGAAACAGGACATTTTCCAACGGCCCCTTTCGGAAGTCGTGGCCTTTACTGTTCACCAAGTCCGGGTCAACAAACCCTACGGAATACAGACCGTTGGATTGAAGCTCCGTCGTCACTTGTTTTAGTAGTTCGTCATGTTTCATGGTGGTACCTTTAGGTTATGCGGCTTCCGTGCGTTCTTCGATGGTTTCTTTCGACACGAACTCATTGATGAGATCCACGTCGTAGTTTTCCAGCAAGTACTCGCGGGAGTACTTGCGTGCCCGATACAGCCGAGACATGATGGTCCCGATAGGGATTTCAAGAAGGGCCGCCGCTTCCTTATAGCTCTTATTTTTGACATCGACCAGAACAAGCACCGAGAAAAAGCAATCTTCCAAGTAGCTTTCGAGGTCGTCAATCAGCCGTTGAAATTCGCAGCGGCCAAGCACGTCGTCAGACACGTTGCCCAGACCCTCTTTTTCCTCTTCGAGGAATTGCTTTTCCTCTTCAAGAAATTCATAGAACCGCTTTTTACGGCGGTACCCGTTGATGAAGGTGTTACGCATAATTGTGTATAGCCATGCACGCATATTGGTACCCGGCTCGAAATTATGCTTGTATTTCAACGCTTTGATATACGTGTCTTGCAAGAGATCGGCAGCGTCTTGTTCGTTTTTGCAAAACTTCAAAGCGTTGGCGAACAACTCTTTCGAGTATGACGTCATTTCTTTTTCGAATTCCATATCGACCACCTCTTTAGCGTTATGAAAATCCAAGACTTGGCAGACACCCCGAATCCAAATGCGAAAAGGTTCGTATTAGATACGGTGGTCGTTCCTGCATTCAGTAGTGTCCACGCAACTCAAGATACCATATCGGACCATGCTTTGGCAACTACCCTGCTTGACTTAGCCGGGGTAGACGAGGTATTCCTGCAAGGGAATTGGGTTACCATAACCCACTCGCCAGATACGTCTTGGGACGTATTATCCCGGCAAATCGCTGGGGTCCTCCGCCAATATCAGCCAGAAGTTGGCGGGGACGCTACGACAGATGATTCCAAATCTCAATTACCCGAGGATGACCCGAGGGTAGCTTTGATTCGTATCGTGATCAAACAGGACGTTATGCCCTATCTCAATAGCCACGGGGGTTCGCTGGAACTCGCCGCACTGGAGGACAACACCCTCTATGTGCGATACCAAGGTGCTTGTTCGGGTTGCCCGGCTTCAATGTCAGGGACCCTAAAGGGTGTGGAAGCCATGCTACGCCGAGAAGTTGACCCGGAGCTTACCGTCGAGGCTATTTACTAATTGTATGTGATTGAGTTGGCCGGATGCTTTCGCCCCCGGTGGCTCTTTCCCACTGGAGACTCGCCCGAAGGCTAGGGGGAAAGATTCAGCAGGGTAGCGAGGCGTTTGCCTGTACCGTTGCATCCGTTCCGTAAATGCGGCCTTCGATTTTGCCGCCAAAACTTCCAGCTTCGGTACCTGTGAGGACACACCAATCCACCAAGAGACTGACATGGCCTCTTTTCCGGCTGATTGGGGATATTAAGTGTCCAAACACGAATGTACTCGCTTGCTGGTTTAGTTTGTTAGAGTAATAGAGCGTATAGCCCGTACTCACTATTCCGCGTGTATTAAAAGATTTTTGACAAAGCCGTGAACATTTGGTATGGTATGGCTTTGAAGCACTAGACGGATGACCGATCTTATGTCGACTGTAATCGAACCTGCTTACCAGAAATACCCTAAGCCCCGCTTTCGTAAAATGCCCGACTGGTTGCTTCAACAGGTCGCCGGTACGGTCAAGGCGCTTTTACATGCAGGGTGGGATGCGATGCGGAACCGAGGTGTTGATACCCGGAATGAGCGCCTTGGGCACACGGAGCCCTACTATTGCGAAGCCTTTGGGTTGATGAGGGCGATGCATGTTATGGGGTACGGGTATTTCGGGCCTTCTAATTTCAGTGGGACGGAAGAGCGTGGTGCTGGTATTCAGCCAGAGCAAAATCTAAGCTGGTGGTTTGATCAGTTGGTAGATGAGGTCCGGGAAGAAGAGGGTTTCAACGAAGGCTCTTACCGCTGTGACTATTGTCTAGAGCGGTATAGCAAAGATACCCGAAGCATGATTGATAACCGTGATCGTACATTTTTCAGGTGGCGGTTCGAAGACGAGTCGTATATCACTTACGTCTGGTATGATGGACCTGTACTGGTTCATTACATTGACGGAGCCGGTTCCCGAATGATAGGGACAGCGCTCCCCGATGAACGTTACATGTACATTGAAGTCACGGCACAAGAAATAGTTGATTTTGAAGCACGGGAAATTACCCTCCTTCAGTTGATCCAATCGAAAGAGTCGGTTTATATCGACGACCTAGAAGACGTGTCACTACATTTGGTGGCGGATCTGGATGCGCGGGACTTACCGGGCGAAGATTCATACTTACCGGGAAATTCATGAGTAAAAAATATGATGAAAATGCAATTCGGGTTCTTGAAAACCGCGATGCGGTACGGCAACGACCCGGTATGTATATTGGTGGTACCGGCAAAACAGGATATCATCACCTCGTGTGGGAGGTCGTAGACAATAGCGTCGACGAAGCCATGAACGGTCATGCGTCGAGCATCGAAGTGACGTTGCATGAGGACGGCAAAAAGATCACGGTCAAAGACGACGGGCGTGGTATCCCTATTGCCAAGCACCCCGATAAGGGCGTCAGTACGCTGGAGGTCGTGTTTACGGTCCTACACGCCGGGGGTAAGTTCGGCGGCGGCTCGTATGGGGCGTCAGGAGGGCTTCACGGCGTCGGAGCGTCCGTCGTTAACTTTCTGAGCGCTAGGCTAGAGACAAAGGTCTGGAGGGGCGGAGAAGTCCACGAGCAGACTTTCACCCAAGGGACCCCGGACGGTCCAGTCAAGAAGGTCGACAAGTGCCGCAAAAACAACACGGGGACGCAGGTGACGTTTGTCCCCGACCCAGAGGTGTTTGGCAACCAGACGTTTGACCCGGATATCATCAAGGAGCGCCTTGAAATCAAGACGTTCCTCAACAAGGGGTTGCGCATTGTTTTCCGCAACGAGGTGGATAACACCGAAGAGACGTGTCAGCACGACGGCGGTGTAGAGGAGTACCTCGAAGTGGTGGTTAAGGAGGCGAAGGTGCCGCCCATCCACCTCAAGCCTATTGTGATCGAAGACGTGGCCAAAGGCTTGAAAATAGATATTGCCCTGCAGTGGACCGAAGACACGAACGAGGATACACGGTCGTTCGTCAACACGATTCCCACGAAAAGCGGCGGTACCCACGAAAACGGATTCAGGGCCGGGTTGATGAAAGCTGTACGGACCTATTTCGAGGTCAACAGTTCGGTGCCCAAGAGTCTTGATGTGGCCGCCGAAGATATCCGCGAGGGCTTGAAAGCGGTTGTGTCGATTTTCCTCGACGGGGACATGGAAATCGAAGGCCAGACCAAAGAGCGACTCAACAACACCGAGGTCCAGCCGCTTGTAACCAGCGTCGTGCGCAATTTCCTAGAGCAATACCTCCTGAACAACAGTTCGGTTGCCGACGCTATCACCCAGCGCATCATACAGGCAGCCAAGGCCCGTGCGGCCAGTCGCTCTGCATCGAAACATGTCCGCCGTAAAAAGCCTATCAGTAAGAAGTTGACATTGCCCGGCAAGCTGGCAGATTGCACCTCTACGGACGCCGCTGAATGCGAACTTTTCATTGTAGAGGGCGATTCCGCTGGGGGTAACGCCAAGCAGGCCCGTGATCGACACACACAGGCGGTCTTACCTTTGCGGGGTAAGATTCTGAACACCGAGTCGGCGACGATGAAGTCCATCCTCCGAAACAAGGAGATTGGGGACATCGTGGAGGCGCTTGGCTGTGGGATGGACGATAAGGTTGATATGTCCAAGCTGCGCTACCACAAGATCATCCTGTTGATGGACGCGGATAGCGACGGCCACCATATCACGACGTTGATGTTGACGTTCTTTTATCGTTACATGACCGAGCTAATTACGGCTGGCCACCTGTACATCGCCCAACCGCCTCTTTACCGTATTTTGTCCGGGTCCGATGTGCATTGGGCCGGTGACGACGATGAAAGGGATGAGGTGCTAAAGAAATTGGGCAAGCGTCGGGCCAAGAACGCTGAAATTTCGCGTTTCAAGGGGCTGGGCGAGATGATGAAGGATACCTTGCGTGAAACGACGTTGGATCCAAATACCCGTAGCCTGCTTCCGGTGGAAGTGCCTACCGAATTGGAAGAAGTGACCGACGACACGATCAAGGCGCTTCTAGGTCGTAGCAGTCAGGCCCGGTACGATTTCATCGTCGATAACCTGTCTTCGGTTGACGAGCTAGATATCTAGCGGTTAGCCTACGAGCATAGGGCGCAGTTGGTCCAGCATGGCTAGGAACAGTTTCCCGGTCATGTAGGCGTCGTCATAGGCGTTGTGGTGGTGGCCTTCGAAGGGGAGGTCGTAGTTTTTGAGCATTTTCATTAGACCGTTCCCCTTTCGAATGTCCCCCGCCTCGGCGATACGGTGGAAGTCGCAAAGTTTCCGAAGATCAAACATCTGGACTGTAGGGACATCGACCCCTAGCTTGACCGAATCTTTGTAGAGCTTTTGACAATCGTCACCCCATGCCGCAATACGTATGGGAGCGTCAAGCAGGTCGAGCTTAGACCAGAAGTCGGATAACGCTTTTTCAAGCGGTTTCCCGGCTTTAACGTCTTCTGGCGTTATCCCTGTGAGCTTGGAAATGTAGCTATTTGGTAGCTCACCGGGGTTGACGGTCTCGGAAAAGAAGGGTATAATATCGAGCTTGTGAATGTCGACACTTACCGCACCCACCTGAATAATTTTTCGGCTGGGCTGATTCATTTCAAGGTCGAGGACTATAAGTTTCATACGTTCCAATCGGGCTTGATTTATCACGATAGCGGGTGTATTCTCTACGTAGCAAATATACTGGCTTACAAAGGCATCATCAGGGATACGTTTTATGGCAACCAATCAGTACTCAGTCTTACCGCTCCGAAACACGGTTCTTTTCCCCCACGCGGTTGTTCCGATTGGAGTCGGACGCCCCAAAAGCGTGGCCCTACTCGAAGAAGTTATGGGTGGGGACAAACAGATGGTCTTGCTTTCGCAACGTGACGAAGACGTTGACGAGCCGACGCAAGACGATCTTTACGAGATTGGTACCGTCTGTTCGGTCTTGAAAGTTATTTCACAGGATGGGACGTACACGGCCATCGTACAGGGCGAGCGACGCATCCGCTTGACTGATTTGGAAGACGACCCGGACAAGGGTTATTTTTTCGGACAGTTCGAAGAGGTAGAAGAGCGCCGCACCTTTGACGATGCGGAAGGGGCTTTGGTCAAGTCGCTCAAGGATACGGCGACCGAGGTTATCGAAAATAGCCCGGACATCCCCTCCGAGTCTATCCAACTCATTCAAAACATGGAGGATCCGTCACGCTTGGCGGATTTCATCACCACCCATGCCAGCTTGGACGTCGCTGAGAAGCAAGAATTTTTGAGCGAGTTCGACATCAACACGCGGCTGGAAGGGTGCATCCGCATCATGACGGAGCAAATCGAAATCTCGAAGGTGTCCGAAAAAATCCGGGAACGGATTCGTGAGCAATCGGACAGCCAGCAGCGAGAATATTACCTCCGTCAACAGTTGAAAGCGATCCAAGAACAGCTTGGGACTTTCAACGACGAGACCGACGAATTGGAAACCCGCATTGAAGAGGCGGGTATGCCCGAAGAAGCCTACGAGGCTGCGATGAAGCAGTTCAACCGGCTTTCGGGGATGCAACAATCGTCGTCGGAGTACAGCGTCACCCTGAACTATATCGAAACGCTCATTGAAGTCCCGTGGGATCGCAAGAGCGAAGATAGCCTCAATCTGACGCGGGCACAGGCAGTCCTCGACGACGACCATTACGGTTTGGAAAAGGTCAAGGACCGCATCATTGAGTACCTCGCTGTTCGCGGCCTCAAGGCCGATATGAAAGGGCCTATCCTGTGCCTCCACGGACCCCCCGGCGTTGGTAAAACTTCGCTAGGTCGGTCGATCGCCCGTACCTTGGGCCGGAAGTTCCAGCGTATCAGCCTTGGTGGTGTTCACGACGAGTCCGAGATTCGCGGCCACCGTCGTACCTATGTCGGAGCGCTTCCGGGACGTATTGTCCAAGCGGTCACGAAAGCAGGCACGACGAACCCCGTGATTTTGCTTGACGAAATCGACAAGGTGGGGCGTGATTTCCGGGGCGACCCGAGTGCGGCCCTCTTGGAGGTGTTGGATCCTGAGCAAAACCACGCATTCAGCGACCACTATCTGGAAGTAGATCTCGACCTTTCCCAAGTGCTGTTTATCGCTACGGCCAACGGTCTGGACACGATTTCCCCGCCGCTTCGCGACCGGATGGAAATCATCGACGTGCCTTCTTACACGTTGTACGAAAAGCAGCAGATTGCCCAGCGGTTCCTTATCCCGAAGCAAATCGAAGCGCACGGCATCAGCGAAGACAATATCGAATTCCCCGAGGACACGGTTCGATACGTGGTCGACAAGTACACCCGCGAAGCCGGTGTGCGTAACCTTGAGCGTCGGTTCGCGGATCTTTGCCGTAGCGTAGCGGTCGAGGTTGCTAAATCCGATCCCGATGATAGGGCTGCCATTCATATCGAAGTGGATAACGATTTTGTCCAAGAGGCCCTTGGACCGGAGCGTTACCTTTCCGAAGTGGCCCAACGGGTTAACCGAGTGGGTGTGGCGACGGGACTGGCATGGACGCAAAGCGGTGGCGATATCCTGTTCATCGAAGCGCAAGAAATGCCCGGTAAAGGCGACCTGAAACTCACCGGCCAACTTGGCGATGTGATGAAAGAGTCGGTTCACGCTGCCCTTTCCTACATCCGAGCCAATTCCGAGAAGTTCGGTGTGGACGCTAATTTCAACGAGAAGAAGTCCGACGTCCATATCCACGTCCCAGCGGGGGCTATCCCCAAGGATGGTCCTAGCGCCGGTATCACGATGTTCACGGCCCTTCTGAGCCGCCTCACGAACGTCAAAGTGCGCAAAGACGTTGCTATGACGGGTGAAATCACCCTGTCGGGTAATGTGCTTCCCGTGGGCGGTATCAAGGAGAAGATTATCGCGGCGCACCGTGCGGGAATCAAGACGATCGTCATGCCCGCTATTTGCAAGAAAGACCTTGTGGATGTGGACGAGCACGTGAAGGGTGATTTGGAATTCCACTTTGTGGATGACGTCGCCGAGCTTTTGCCGCTGGTTTTCGAAAAAGACCCGGTTGAAGCGGTGAAGGCTGCACCTGCCGCTGAGTAATCGGCCCTTTTCATTCTTTGACGCCCCTGATACTTTATGGTACAGGGGCGTTTGTGTAGGTACGATTTATGGCCGAAATGCCCCCGGAAATGATGGTTCTATGCCCGTCTTGCATGGGCGAGAAAGTGGATTACGCCGAGTTGGAATCGGAAGAATGTTCCGAATGCGACGGTTTAGGTGAGTTGGAAGAGGTCCTATGCCCTACTTGCGAAGGTGAGGGGTGCCCCGCCTGTTTTGGTGAAGGCAAGCTCTACAACCTGCTTTGCCCGATGTGCGAAGGGGCCGGTATCAACGAATACCACCCCCAATGCCGAGCATGTCGAGGCACCGGTTGGCGGCCTCATCCAGATTTTATGGAAGTAAAATAGTGATACGTATGTTAACGTACTAGATTCATTGTGGTATTCATTGAGCGCCCGTGGCTCAGTCAGGACAGAGCAGGAGGTTTCTACCCTCCGGGTCGCAGGTTCGAATCCTGCCGGGCGTGCTACCGCTATCTAGCGGTGAGACGACGAACCCTTACGATACTTATGACTACAAGAGAGGTACAGATGTCGTCACAGAAACAAGAGTCGATGTTCACGAACATTCAGCAGCGGTTCATGGAGTTCCTCAACGACGGTGCCGACGACGTGTTCGCCCCGTTGGAGGAACGTGAGCGGAGCCTCGACCGTCGCAAGGGCCATTTGGACAAGCGTGCAAACGAATTGTCCCAAAAGGAAAGCAATCTCGATCGTCGGGAAAAGAGCCTTGTGGCACGCGAAGATGCTCTTCAGCGCATGGCTGGGCAGCTCGAAAAGAAGCTCGACCAGCACGAGTCCAACGTGCGTGACTTTCAAGCCACGTACAGCGATTTCCGGTCGTCATTCCGGGACTTCGACGAACAGGTGCGCGGTCTGGTTGCGCCCGAAGATGCCGAAGGTTCACGTGTCGTGGTCCTCGACGACGCCCGTTCGGGTCAATTGTTTTCGAAAGAAAGCAAGGCCAAGTTCATCGAAGGCGACGATCTCTGTCCTCGTGAGCGTCAGGTCTACGCTTTCATCCAGAACTATTGCGATGAGAACAAGACCCACGGGGTCTGCGACCTGACCAACCGTGAGTTGCACCGGATGATGGACTATACGATCCCCGAAGGGACCATCACCAGCGTCATCTGTACCCTCAACAAAGAGGGTGTGCTTGCGAGCAACAAGGTCGTCATTGACGGCAAAAGGCGTCGTGAGGTCGTGTTGAATTACCGGCTTCGCAACCCGGAACAGTTCATCGAAAGCGCCCGCAATTCCGCCTGAATCGAGGACCGCATGGCTTCCGACGTTCAAGACCTGAAGCGTAAATTCAAGGCTCAACTGGCGTCCGTAGTGGACGAGATGTTCGAAGCCCTTGAGACATGCGCATCCGACCTTGAACGTCGGGAAGCCGAACTCCTTGAGCGTGAAGTTCTTGTCGAAGATTTCCAGCAAGAGCTAGAAGCCCTCAGAAGCGACTTAGAGGCGACGGACAATCACGCACGGTATAGCACCCCCGAAACCTATGCGGTGGACGGAGACACGTTCCTAGCGGCCTCAGAATTACCGGAACGTGAGCGGCATATCCTAGCGACCTTGCAGGTTATGTCTAAGCGTGATGAACAGGGCCGGTGGTCCGTAGTAGTATCAACCAAGGAGTTGATGCGGGCTGCCAGCACGAACTTTGACCCGGTGACGAGGGGCGCGGCCTCAGCTTGCTTGACCCGCCTCACCCACAAAGGGTTGATCGCTACTGAATCTTTGAACGGGCAGGGGTATCCCCGCCGTATCGTTTTGAAGGTTCGGTTAGAAAGCCCACAGGAATTCACGTCGTATACGCCCGGATAGCTCAGTTGGCAGAGCATTTCATTCGTAACGAAAAGGTCGCCGGTTCGAATCCGGCTCCGGGCTTTTAGGGTAGGCAATTATGTCCTCTGAGAAAGTGTGTCCCGACTGTGATCGCCCCTTTGGGAGTGTTGAGCCTCCCAAAACGCTGTATCCTTATTGGATCTCATGTGCGACTTGCAATCAGATTTACGTGAATGTGGAGCCGGGAAAGGTCGAAAATGAGTGATCTCGAATTGACCGAAGAAGAACAGGCCGAAGCCGACGAACAAGTCCGTAAGATCAACGAATGGCTCCAGTCCGATAAGGGTAAGGAGTCTGTGCGTAGGGCCAGCGAAAAGTCCCGGCAGAGCCGCCTTGAAAGGGCACGCAAACGCCGTGATCGTCAGAACAAAGCTATTGCGGCCATGCGGAGCTTGACGTGAGGTATTGCCGGATTCTGTTTACCCCGAGCCATTTCGAGGGCGTGGAATTCCCCCTTGGTGTGTTGCTTGAAAACGACGCGGGTGCTGTGATCCCTGTCCGGGCGTCGAAGTATCCCAGCAAGAAGTTTCTAGGCCCCCGGTGTTACATCTTGCTACGCGCCCTGTTGGAAGATTTTGATAAGGCCACGGCTTTATCTAGTATGTCGAATCGAAGCCCCCATGCGTGGGCCGAAGAGACAAAAGAGGTTCCCGAACACGAGGACGACCCGGTTAAATGGGTTCGTCGCTGTTTACCCTAACTAGGAACATTATGATGACGAAAGAAGAAGTACAGCGGGTGCATGATCAGTTCGTAAAATACAACAATGCCCTTGACGACACGCCGGATGCAAAGCTCTTGGAAGCCTACAAGGCATGTCCCGGCTTGATGGGTTACATCCGGGGGTCGAAAGGGTTGTTTGCGGCTATTTGCAAGGCTTACGATATCGAGCCGCAATTTGCGTATTGACGTAGCGATACGTATCTGATAGTATCAAGATGTATGGTGCCTGTGGCGGAATTGGTAGACGCGCCGCACTGTGACTGCGGTTTTACTGCGGTTTTACTGCGGGTTCAAGTCCCGTCAGGCACCCTTTAGGAGACAGTATGTCGTTTTTCAAGCGGATCTTGGGCTTAGGCAACGGACCAGAGCAACGTGTGGTTCCTGTCAAGCCCAAGACCATACCTATTGATCTGGACAATTTGCCTCGTGGTATTTACACCATCGGCAACCAGAATCTTTTTGTTGAGGGTACCGCTAAGTATGGGAGCGATGAGGTCGTTATTTTCCGGCCTATCCGAACCGAAGATTGGCGAGTGATGGAAATCATCGAATTCGCAACGTCTTACCTGTACACCGAAACGGATGTGGTCATAAACCAAGTTCAGACTAACCGGGCATTTTGAATGTTGAAGTTCGCAGAGTACGAAAAGGTCGAAGGTCTGAAAAAGTGCAAGAAAAAGGCCCCGGCCCACGCCAAGAAGATCAACGAGCCTTTCAGTGTCGTGACGATGGAGGGCACTATGACGGGCAAGGCCGGTGATTTTTTGATGCGGGGCGTTAAGGGTGAACTTTACGTCTGTGATGCTGAGATCTTCGAAGAAACTTACGAGTTCACCGGGCCGCTGGGTTTTGTCGAGATTGACCCTAATGACTACTGAAGCAAGTCGCTACACCTATGTGATCAAGCATGATGAGGACGAGGGCTATTTCATTGGCTTTTGTCTGGAGTTCCCTCTGTTGTCCGCAGATGGACTTACAGTCGAGCAGGCGTATGCGGCGATCGAAGAAGTTGTTTTTTGCGCGATACAAGATTCAGTAACAGACGGGGATTCTTACCCGGCACCCCTGTCGGTTGATGAGGTCCTCGCAGAGTTGCACGCATGATGCCCCTTTTACCTTTCAAGCAGATCGAAGCCTCCGATACTGGCTACAGTGCTCTGGAGCCAATGGCGTTTACTGTTGTAAGCATCATGGTCTTTTTCTTAGCTGTCATGGTGTTGGTGATGCTGATCGCCCTTGTTTATGCCTTTTGGCGGGGCGATCAATGAAAACCCTTATTTTTCATATCGCTCGATGCGTCGGCTTCTTGATATTCATCATGGTGTTTGTCCTGTTGATGGCGCACCGGTATGATTACCCTTCCCTGTCGACATTTTCCTATCTGGTTGAAAACTGGTGGGTGGTTGCATGGGGTGACTTCCTCATGGTACTATCGGCGATACTTATCGGTGCCGAAGATTTACAGGAAATGCTATGACGGCTATGGACGACTTGCTTGAATTCGCTACAGAGTACGTAGAAGAAGCGGGCGGTTCGATAGATGAGGTCGAAGTCTCCAAGGCTGTAACTTTGCAATCCCTCCTTGACCTTACAGGCTATACGTGTTTACGTACTGAGCGCAGTAAGTTGGGGTACGAGATTTTCGAATATCAAGCGCCGGAAGGGGATGAGAAAGTCCTTTTGATGCTTGACGTCATGACTGGTAATTGGATATCGGTCATATAGTCGGGAATGAGCAACAGGTATTCTGTTGTTGTCCCCAAAGCACGCCCACGTAGCTCAGTCTGGCAGAGCGGCTACCTTGTAAGTAGCTGGTCGGCGGTTCGAATCCGTCCGTGGGCTTGAGGTGAGTATGGACGATCTGAAAAACAAGATAATGCGTGACCCCGTAGGTAGGGAAGCGCTGCGTAAAGCACCCCGAATCAAAGGGGATTTACCTATCTTGATCGTACTTACTGACGGGTCTAAGCACTGGTTTCGCCGGGCACGCTCGACGAACCAAGATTTCGACAAGTACGTGTTATTCGATGAGAACGGCGCGGAACTTGTTGATCTTTCCGCAGAGGCCCAATTGGAAGAGGAACTCGCAGCCTTGACCAAAGAATAGCTTTTAAGCCGAAGTGATGGAATTGGTAGACTTGCCTGATTCAAAATCAGGTGGCCTTCGGGTCGTGTGGGTTCGACTCCCACCTTCGGCACTTATCCCCTATGAAAAAGATCCTTACATTCAACGTTTTCAGGGCACTCCGTGATCTCCCCCGAATGAAAGAGGCCGGTACGGACTATGCTCTGGTGGAGTTTGTTTCCCCACCTTCCGAACCACTGTGGGCTATCTTCGAAGAGGATAACCCGCGCCACGAGTTCTTTTGCTTTGACGACGTGACGTCCCCGTGGGCCGTCTCCACGGCTTCTTTGGCCGGGTACCAAGCGCCAACCGATGACGATATCCAAAGGCTTCTCGATGCGTCTGATACGCTCCTAGAGGCTGAGTACGTCTATTGTCATTGTGAAGCGGGTATCAGCCGGTCTACGGCTGCAGCTTACATCCTCCATTGTATTGATCTAGGTCCGGGCCTGCGCCGGGAAGTATGGTGCAGAGGTCCAAAATGGTCGCATGGATCCTTTGGATGTGGAAACAATAGACCCGTCGTACACGACGTTAAAAGATCAAAATTAAGCCCCCGTGGCCCAAATGGAATGAGGCACGGCACTTAAAATGCCGGTTAGTTGTGGGTTCGAGTCCCACCGGGGGTACTTGAATACTGGAGTTACGGCATGTCTGAATATAAGCCCGCCATACATCCGAAGACTTTAATCAAAGCCGCTCGGAGAAAGTATGAAAAAGAACCCCCACAACACCCAATAGTGGTTTCGGGGTACTCTGCACTTTTACTAAAGAATTTTACTCCTAAATTAAGGCAAGTGATCACGGAAGTTGCAAACGAAGCAAGAGATCTCACTCTTGTTTACGAGGAAGGCACTTACGAGTGAGATCGGGCCTTTGGGGACATTTACAATAAGCATTATCAAGCGATAATGAATCCAACAGAAAGGGACAGAAATGCCGGATAACTATTCGATGGACATTGAATTTTACGATGATGAGGATACAGCCGGGTCAGATCACCCATTCGAATTTCACGAATTTTCGCACCCTGTTCCCGTACCGAATGTGTCGGAAGAAGTGGTTGTAGGGGGACGGGGCGAAGATTTTAGTATGGTTAGGGGTACTATTAAGCGTCGTAAGTTCATGTATTACAGCGTCGATAGTAAATTGCGTGTGATGCTTTACTTGACCGGGGTTGAAAATGCGTGACAACAAAACGAAAAAATCGCCCTACCACGACGTCCGAGTCACCAAAGGGGTCTACGGCGAACTGTCGAAGATTCAAGAGGAACTGGATGAGGCCGTTGACGCCGATATCCGGGGCCTCGACTTACTGGTTCTGATAGAGCTTGCGGATGTGATCGGTGCTGTCGCCGGTGTGGCCGAAGAGCAATATGGCTTCGACCTCGATCAACTGATTGCCTTCAGCGAAATGGTCCGGGGTGTTAAGTCGAAAGAGGCTGCCCAAGCCCAAGAAAATCTGGAACAGGCCAAGCAATCCCTCGAAGCCGCCAAAGCCTCACGCCGAGAACTTGAGGGGGGCTGGGAAGTTATCTGTCGGCGCATCTGGGATAACCCTTCCATTCCGATGGCCGCAAAGATCGGCAGGATGCAGGACCGTTACCTAAATCACCCGGAAGAATTGCCGCTCAAGATTCTGGAGCCGGGGGATGAACCGATGATTTGCGATGTCTTTGAAAAGCAAGGCTGGAAGTTTGATCTGGATGAGGATTTCAACCGTGGCGAGCGGGAAATGATTAACCATTTCGGCGGCCTCCGAGCATTCGCTGCTTTACTGACTGAGAAATTCACCGAACAAGCCGAACAGTATGGCCGCAAGCCTAAAGGGCTGGCTGGTGAAATGATTGGCGAAAATGGGAAATCCAGCGGGCCAGTCTTCAACCCGAAACAGTATGGCACCGATGAGTGATTACACGATCGAAGATGGGGTGGTGCATTTAGGACCCGAGCTATCGGAACTGGAGCGCCGCCTTTTTCGAATGTTCGAAGAGCGATTGATCGCCAAGGGTTTCAAGTACCTGTCGGTCCCTTCCTCTTTGAAATGGTCATCGCTTCGCAAACAAGGCACAGTCACCGTAGATCACACCCTGAACGTGGACGAGGTGCATTGTCTGGCGGGTTCGGCGGAGCAGGGTATCTTGGAGCGATATGCGGGCCAAAACGTCGAGCCGATGCTCCTGTACGCTGAGAACGCCTGTTTCCGTACCGAAGATGAGTACGAGGGTTTGCGGTCGTGCAAAGAGTTCCGCAAACTAGAACAGTATGCCTTTGTTGATCCCGACGAATGGGAAAGGGTATTTTTCGAATTGCTGTCCAATGCGCTTCGGTTCCTAGAAGACCTTGGGATTGAATGCCGCGCCCGTGATTGCACCAAAGACGATCCGGGTTATCACCATTACAAAGTCGACATTGAGGTCTGGACTGAGCAATACGGCTGGCTAGAAACCCACTCGTGTTCGTATTTCGCCGATGAGCAGATCAAGCGGTTTTCGATTGGTGGCGACGTGCATTCGATTTCTAACACCGGCCTTGCCTCCCCACGTGTATTGATCCCGTTTATTGAACAAGGAATAGGTCCCGATGACTTGTAAAGTATTGCCTGTAATCCACGTTTCTGAAACGCGCCAAGTGTTGCGTAACGTGGACATTGTTCTAAAAGCCGAAGCTGACGGCGTGTTTCTTGTGAACCACGATAAGGATTGGCAGCATTTGCAACGTGTCGTAAAGGCGGTGCAGGATTTTGCCCCCGATCTGTGGCTAGGGATCAATTCGCTTGACCTACATCCCAAGCAGGCGTTCGGCTTTTTCAAAAGCGTGGACGGTATCTGGACCGACAACGGCGGTATCGACGAGCGTTCGAAAGAGCAGCCACATGCGACTATGATCCGTGACGCCCGCGCTAACTATGATGGTCTGTATTTCGGTGGCGTTGCGTTCAAGTATCAGAGGCCCGTTTACAACGTCGTAGGGGCCGCCGAGATTGCGACTGACTACATGGACGTCGTGACGACCGTAACGCCGATTACAGATTGGCAAGAGTCAATCAATTATCGTGTGTTCGGATTGGCCGAAGACTATATGGGGTATGATGATCCGGGCTATGCTGAATCTGAAAGAGCAAAAGGCCCGGAACCCGAAATCGTCAAGTTTTTGGATTGGGCAGTGGAGCAATACGGATGATAGGCGGATTTGATGTAGTGATACCGGTGCATAGGCCGATTGAAGGGGTCAAGCCTAAGATCATTGCTGCGTTCCGTTCGATATGGCCGGAAATGGTGCTTGAAGATCTCGAAGAGGAACCGGGTCGCTGGGAGTTGTTCATCCACAAAGACCAGTTGGCTTTGGATCGGTGGGCCGGGGGCGAAGAAGAACGCGCCGAATACGACATTGAGGACATGGTACAGGTTATCTGGGACCGTGGTGAAATAACCCTCGTGTTCGATAGGGAAGGCAAATTCGAAAAGGAAACGACCCAAAAAGTCTGCGAAGCGCTCTTGACTTGATCCCCCATACGTAGTAAATCTGATACGCAATACTCACCCCCACTGTAGGAGACGTCAATGACGACCCAAATGAATGCCCGCAACAACCGAGATTTCATCCGTATGTATTCGCTCGACTTGGCGAATTACGTCAACGATGTGGTTTCGAGAAAGTCTTACGTCGAAGCCACTTCGCTGGCTGTTTATTTCGTAGAAATGTGTGAGGAAGTAGTCTTTTCCCACACGAAATTCCCGTTGATCGGCACCAAGCTCTACGGCTTGACGCACAACCGGGAACAGAATTCGCTCGACATGAACTACCTCATTTTGCAAGAGGTAGCTGGTCGATCCGAAATGGATTACGAAAACATCCTTTATCACGTGGACCGCTTTCTGGCGCGCACTGAAAAGGGCCTCCGCCATTCGATGATCCAATGCCTGCCGCCGTTCATTCAGGCTACCCGTGACGTTCTGGCAGACGCCGTAAAGAGCGGTGAAGCCCGTGGCAAGATCACAAGGGACGACCTCCCTCTGTATCTCGAAGCCCATAACCGGGCTGTAGCGAGGCACCTCGCATCCCGTGCGGACGACCCCAACGTTCCGATCGATGAGTACCGCTCCTTGGAAGATATCCAAGAGTCCAAAGCGCACCTTGTGTTCCAGAACATGAGCGAATCGCTGAGTAAGACGCTGGCCGCTTTCGTGTATTTGGATGCCCAAGGCGAACGGTACAGTCAGTCGGATGTGGTACGGCTTACTGGTATGACAACTTCGCTGGTATCGTCGGCTACGGAGTGGCTTCTGGACCATGCTTTCATCAACCGTGATCCACGCCAGCGCTATTACTCGACAACGGTGACGTTCGACGGTCTTACCGTTGATGAGGCACGTAACCTCGTCAATACGGTACCGGTCGAAACTGAGCCGACTTCGAGCATCGAAAACCTTACGTGGTTGCAGGGCCTTATTTACGCCACGCTCCAAGAGTTGGCGGTCGAGGATGATCAGGTTCAGATTGGTGGCGACGAACTGGTCACTATCGCGACCCGCACACGTTGGACGGCCTCCAACGGCACGACGTCGGCTGCGATCAGTGGTCTGGAAGACCGGGGCCTTATCGCCCGGAACACCGGAACCAAGCCGTACACGTACATCGTGACGGAGCGCAACGAACCGCAAGTCATTTTCTCGAACGTGACGCCCGGTGATCAACCCGAGGTCCAAGAGGTCCTGCAGCTAGAGCCGCAAGACGATGTGACCTTTGCGGCTGTCGAAGCCCCGGCGAATGTTATCCAAGGTGGGCAAGTTACCATGCGACCTGTGGAAGTAGGTGGGCAAACCGTTACCGAGGTAACGCCTTCCGAAAATCAAGCTCCTGTTCCCCAACGATATTCGATGGGGTCGCTGGAAGACCGCCAACAGAGGCTGGCCACGTCTAATTTGGAATTGCTCATTGACGACCTTATTGAAAGTCGTCTGAACATGTTGAACCCGGAGGTGGCCCTCGATATCATCACGAATGGCCGGGTGCGGGCGAATTTCGACGAAACTACTGGTACCAAGACCATTAGTTTTGAACTGTCGGAAGACGAGCGTATCGAAGACTGATGACTTGATACGTTAGCAGTACGAACCCCTCCCTTATCGGAGGGGTTTTTCTTTTGACGCCTTGCTTTTTATGTAGTATAGCTTAGATGCTGGCGGTAACTTTTCCGAGATGGAAGGCTGATGATACGACCCATCCTGTTCTTATTGTTCGTAGGACTGATTATCTACGGCACCTTTACGCTTATCCGCAGGTGGCGTAACCGGTTGGACCGGAGTCTCAAGAGGCGCTTTCGCAAGATGCGTAAGCTCATTCTCAAGGGCATAGACAGTAGCCAAAAAGACCGGGCGAAACGCCTTTTGGCGAACTGTGAGACTTTCCTCGACATGACCCTTGTGGCCTACGAACGGCTCCAAGAGCTTAGGGAGATGCAGGCGGAAGCCTCCGAGCTTGTGGGGGTGGCAGACCATGCCGAGCACCACCAACGATTGGAAAGGAAAATCCGCCATTCGATGGAAGAGTTCTTGAGCCGGTTGTATCTGATTTCTTCCGAAGCGACATTTGATTGGCAACGATCTTTGGACCAACTGGAAGAGTTCACCGAAGAACTCGAAGACCAGCGCAAAGTTTTCCTCGATCTCAACAGCGGTGACGTGGCGTTAGAGAATTTCGAAATCCCCGAGGAGCAAGAAATCCGCGTTTAATCAACACCCATTACTAGGAGTAATGATGAAACGAGCACTAGCACTACTGTTTTTGATTTTTTTCGCCACATTCAATACGGGGTGTAGCACCCAAGACGTACCGGCAGGACACAAAGGTTTCATGTTTGATAGGACCGGTTTCCTTGCTCTGTATTCGGGCGGTGACGGCCTCCAAGAGGAAGAAGTGCTGGACGAGGGTACCCATTTCACGGGGATCTACGACCATATTCAAGGGGTCAACTGTCGTGACGCCCATGTCAAAGAGCCTATGAAGGTTCTGACGCAAAGCGACATGGAAGTGACGGTTGACCTTCGCGTGACCTACAGCGCCGACTGTTCGTCCAACAAGAGTATGCTGAAGTTGGTCAACAAGGTGGGTCCCGCCGTTGATTCACGTTTCGTCCAACCCCCGCAGGTGTTCGAAAAGTACGTCATGCCTACGATCCGAGAATCACTGCGCAATCACCTAGCGGCATCTACCCTCGAAGAGGTCAAAAACGTTCGAGGTGAGTTGGCTCTAGCTGTGAAAAGTGATCTGGAAAAGACGCTAGAAGAGAAAGGTTTTCCGGTGCAAGTGGACGTGCTAACGGTGTCCAAGATTTCATTGCCCAAGGCTATTACAGCCAAGATTAAGGAAATCGAAGTTGCCCGCATGGAAGCCAACAAAGAAACCGAAAAGCAGCGTGCGTCCAAAGTACGCCTAGAACGTGAACTGTTTGAAGCCCAGCAACAGCGCGAAGTATCACGTGAGATGGCTGAGAAAGAGAAAGAGGTGGCGACCATCAAGGCCGAAGCTGATCTCGAAATCAAAAAACGTGAGGCGGAGGGTATCAAAGAAATCCGCCAGCAACTGACTGGCAATTACCTAGAGTACCTTAGCCTTTTGAAAGGCGCTGAGGTGCAGCATGAGTTCGCCAAGTCGCTGAAGTCGGGTACCAAGTGGTACATCGATAAGGATTTCCTTATTCCGCCCGGTAGCGCCGCTAGTGTGTCAGTTGGTAAGTAATTTGACGTAACTGGACGGGGGCCTTCGGGTCCCCGTTTAGCTTTGAGGAGTTTCATGATGGGCACACGATCATTAACCGTATTTTATAACAACTATTGGCCCCAACAAGACGAAACCGAAGTTGCCGTTATGTACAAGCAGTACGACGGATACCCTTCCGGGTTAGGTGACGATCTTGTCGATTTGCTTCGCGGTGTGCGTATCGTCAATGGTATCGGCGGAGATGTATCTAATATCGCCAACGGTATGCCTTGCTTGGCGGCGCAGGTTGTGTCGCATTTTAAGTGTGGCGGGGACCCTTCCGATTTGTTCAGCAAGGGCATAGCCGGTGGAAGCTATCTGTACCCCGCAGGTACCCGTGATTGCGGCGAAGAGTATATCTACGAGATTAGGTGTGCTCCTCAAGTTGGAAGCGAACGAGACCGTGCCATTCACCTTACGGTCAAGACGACATACGGGACAGATGACGTCCTCTATGAGGGCTTGCTGGACGAGTTCGAGAGCACCCTCCTAGAGGAATAGTTTTGACGGAACCTAAAAGTAAGGGTATGTGATACTAGAGATCTTCTGGGGTGGCCCTAGAAGGCTCTTACAACGTACCTTTACTTTTAGGAGTCCATTATGTCAGCGGCACCGGTTTCAGCAACATTCGAAGATTCATTCGAAGATCCAGTCCAAAAAGCATTGAGGCGGGATGATAAGGTTCAACTCGTTCAAGGTGAAGACTTGACGATGGCCGAAATCGAATTGGAAGGTGATAGATACTTCTTCACTTTCCATTCGATTGTGCGGTTCATGGCGCGGGCTGACCAAGTGACCCGTGACTTGTTCCCTCACCTCGATCTGGACTATTCGGACCACGCGCTTTTCGCGATGATTCTCTTGTTCAGACAAGGGGCTTTCGGGACTTATAAAAACGTCAAAAGACAGGGCGAGGGGAGGTTTTCGTCCGGGTGGTTGTTCGTGCTGGTCGAAGAGGGGGGCGTCAATAAGGTCGTCACTTCTTACCCCAAGAACTCAACCACACGCTTTTACCACTCATGAAAGCGCACCACGGATTCAAAGAATAGTTTTGACGTGGCCGGGATGCTAGGGTATATATAAGTAGTTGCAGGGAAACTGCTTATAACCACGACGGAGGCCGCGATGCAAACTTTCGATTCCCCTTACATGTTCCTGAAAGTTCCACCGGTTATGTACCGGGAGGTCCGGGATTTCGTATACCGCAAGTATTGCGGTCACATTCTCGGGCAGGCAGAGGCGGAAATTGCGGAAATCAAGACCTATGATTGGGCCACAAACGAATACCGCAAAAACAAGGTCGAAACCCTCGAAGGGATTCGTGAAGAGTGCCTCAAGTACACAGACAAGGCGAAGGTTTACAAGACCAAGAGCCGCACACAGATTGCCCTGAACCTTGACGGGTGGGAATACCGTGACCAAGTGTTCGAAGAAAAGATCGAGGGCTGGCTGTACGACGGAGGCATCAAGGTGTCCCTCCATTTCAACACCCACAAGAAGCGCACGGGTTGTTGGAAAGAGGTTGACCGGTGGTTGCAGGTGGACGTTCCGCGCTATGACCCTATTAATGCTGAACGTCTGAGGTCGCGCCTGTTGCGTTTGAATAGGACGGTTAGGCACGATTGGCCCACTTCGCCCAGAACCTCTTAGGGTATGGCACAATGGTCGGTGGGTTCACTGCGGGCTTACCTTCCCGCCACATTCGGGACTATGAGTTTTGTTACAGCGGGTATAAATGGAAAGGTAGCCGCCGTTTCCAACAGTTTCATGCTTTGAGGGACGTCGAGTATTTCCCCCGTCTGGACGATGAAATCCAGATGTTTTACCACACGATGAAGGGTATCGAAGACCCTGATATAATGCTTCGGGCTGTTAAGTTGTCAACGGGGCAGTTGGAACGTGGGGCGCAGCTTTACCCGGATTACCATGAGCTTAATGGGGAACAAGAAGACCAGTTTCTGTATTGCCGTGACGGCACCCGATTCTTTAGCTCTTTGAAGTACGAGCAGCCAGAAAAATACCGTGACGCTGTTCGTAAGTTCACCAAAGCAATGCATGTCGTGGGGCTTCTTGGATAATCCCTTTGTATTAAACGGGTTTAGGAGGTTACTATGTCCCTAAAACTCGCCAAGATCGTAGCACACCGCTACATGCACCGGTCTGTTTCCCGAAGTAAGACCGCATCCGACGATGATTACGCACCGGCACAGGTGCTACCTAAGCCCTGCACGGTCGTGTCGGAGGTGTGGCTGAGGGATTGGCCGGGCGTTGGGGCATGGCAAGATGAGTATGATCCTGCCATAGATAACCACGTCGACGTACCTTCCGTCGCACTAGAGCTTCGGTTGCGCACGGCGACCGGAGAAGATCACACCCGTCTTGTCTACATTGGCTTTCCCTTAGAGGCCGGGCGTTACGAGGTTCTTCGTACCGCAGGCGCTAAGGACGTCGAGGGTTTTCCCGAGGTGGGGCATACTCTCCAGACTGTGATCGGGTGGATCGGCAAAGACGAATATTCGGAGCGTGCGGTCCGTCTAGGGAACATCCATGACCCTGCAGCCGATTCGTGGAAATCCTATGTGGACCAGAACGTGAAATACCGCATCATCCACCGTGTGGCCGCTGGAACCGCCTCCCTACCTTCCGCCATTACCGGCGACATGAGCCTGTAACAATTCGTTTTGACACGTAGCATTTGCTGGGGTATAAGTAACAGGCATTAAAACCCCAGAGGTGCTTATGTGTGAACAATGCCTAGCCGAGACGGTAACGGTGGCCATTATCGAAGGCCCACCGACACCCGAGGCTACACAGCAAGACCTTGATTTAGGTCGTGTTACTACGGGCTGGTACGTAGCTGTCGCTACCAAGGCGGCTTACGATTTCGTCCCCGGCGACGTGTTTGTGGGCAGGATAAACGACCCAGACATGGTGCTTACGGACGACCTTTTCGATATGGAAGAGTGGACTGCCGAAGACGAGGACGAAAACGCCCTCGACCATCTTCGTGGTGGCCCCGTAAATTCCCTGTCGGAATATGAGGATTCACCTCTGGCGTCAGACCGGTTCATTTTCGGCGAAGGCAATACCAACATTTTCCATCCCGATTTCGAGACGGGTGGTAAAGGCGATTGGTGGGTGGCCGTGCCAAGCATCGTACACGATTTCGAAGAGACGTTCGGTGCGCCCCCTAGAGGGTTCGGTATTTGGACTGCATGGCCTATCGCCAAGGTGGCAGAGGTATTTCGGGAACACGGAGTTCCTTACGACAAGGAAGGGCGCTTGAAATGGGCGCTCGAAAACAAGGAAAACAATGACGATTCGTGACCTAGTGCTATATCCGAATGACGTTTTGATTCAGCCGACTATCGAGGTTGAAGCAACGTCGGAAGATACCCATGCCTTGGTGCAGGATCTCGTCGATACCATGCACAATGCGAAAGGTGTCGGCTTGGCTGCCCCGCAAGTGGGTGAGTCTAAGCGGGTATGTATCGTAGAGTTCGAGGATGAACTACACGTGCTGGTTAATCCCCGCATTCTAGAGTGGGAAGGCACCCCCGAAGCCGACGAAGAAGGGTGCCTTAGTTTCCCCGGTGTGTATACCCCTGTCGAAAGGTCGCCGAAGATCCGGGTTAAGTATCAGACCCCCGAGGGTGATGATATCGACCGGGAAGTTGAAGGGTTCTTAGCCCGAGCCTTTCAGCACGAAATCGACCACCTCAACGGCGTTCTGTTCATCGACCGAATGAGTGCTCTGCGCAAGCGGATGGCGCTGAAAAAGTATCGCAAGTTCCTGAACCGGAGGAACAAATGAGCGACGATTTAGACATCGAAAACATGAGCGACGACGAGTTGCGGACCGAAGTTGCGGACATGGGTGAAAACATGGTCCGTAAGGTTTGCCAGCAGCTAGCTGTTTATTACCTTCGCAAGATCGACGAAGCAACGCTAGGACAAATCGACCAAACGCTGTTCGAGGACGAGTCAGAGGTTCATCTTTATGAGGTGGTGAAACAGGTGGCCGAGGATATTCGGCGGCTTGAAGCTGCACGTGAACATAAAAAAGCGTTCCTAGCTCTCAAAGACCTTACCGAACCCCTTGCGGTTTTTTTCGAAAGTGTGATGGTCATGGCTGACGATGAGGCCGTGAAGCAAAACCGAATGCGCCTGCTCGCCGAGGTACGGGATACGTATCTTATGTTAGCTGATTTCTCTTTTCTCTGAGGTCCCTAAATGATGAGTGTTCCTATGCAAAAGGTGCGGGCTTGGGCTATCAGTTGGGAGGACAAATGGGCAGACCATTACCACCGAACGGGCAAAGCAGGACACCCCGGCTTTAACGGGTTGGTTACGGTCGTAGACGAATCAGGATCTACGTTCACGTATTTCGACGCTTTCGCGGTCAAGCACTGTCCCCGAGGTTGGGACGATGATTTTGTGGTGGTCTTTACTGAGCACCACGGGTTCCATATTTTTGCCGAAGACGATCTATTACACTATTCGCAGTGGGAAGACCGGGTACGGATTCCCCACCACGACGACGACCATAAAGAGATAGCCCATGACGGAAACACTGCCTAAGAATCTGGATGAGCAGCTTCGAATTTCGAAGACGGTTTACTCTTGGGTGATGCCCGAGACGGAAGCCTTGATCCGGGAAGTCCAATCGGATCCTTATCATCAAAATATACTGCAGAGCCGCCACCGGGAAGCATGGACGGGTAAACAGGACGTTTACCACGAGGAGTTTTTCGAGGCGTGGGGGAATTGGGCGTCGGGAGATATTTACAAGCCCACGGGCGGTTTCATGTATCCCACGGCAGGGTCGTCGGAAGCCATTCGCGAAAGCCTCGCTCAGATGGCTTCTCTGGCTAAGTATAGCCCCCATCTTGGCGTCCCTACCATTCACGTGTTCAAAGGCGAATACGAGGGTTACAGGGCGCTTGCGGAGCCTTATGGCATCACGGTAGTGGAACATAGCCGCAACAACTGGCGGGAAGCGATCCACGCTATCGGTAAAGAGCCGCGTAAGGGTAGAGGCCAGCGGTTTTACATTTCGCATCCATCTTCGATCGACGGCAACCTGTGGCGTGAGTTCAGTTCGTTTCTCAATACGATTGGGGATGCGACTGAACTCAAGGTGATGTTGGATCTGTGCTATATCGGGTGCGTCCCCAAAGGCCAGTATCCCTGCACGCCACAAGTCCACAAGTACGTGGGCGAACGTATCCCCGCAAACCACGATGCAGTTGATACCGTGTTCTTTTCGCTGTCCAAAGTGTTCGGGTTGTATTACCACCGCATCGGCGGTATGATTACGCACACGGAACATCCCGGATTGTGGGGCAACAAATGGTTCAAAAACCTGTCGTCCCTTTATCTGGGCACGCAATTCATGAACCGGTATTCGCCGTTCGAGTTGCCAAACAAATACCGGTCGTTACAAGAGGCCGTCGTCGAAGATCTCAGGGCCGATGATGGTGGCAAAAGATTGAGCCCGTCGATGGGGTCCGATGTTAAGCCCTCCGACGTGTTCCTTTTGGCGTATCAGAGTACGGCTGTTGGGGATCTCCCCCGCCGTTACGAGCGCGCATCCGGCAAGAATCGTTATTGCTTGACCCAGCGCATGTACGATAGGTGCATGGAGCAAGGTTTGTACGATACGGAGTAAGACATGGCTGAAGTAGAGTACGAATATCAGATTGTTCACGAGCCTTCGGGTACGGCATTAACCAAGCGTTACGTGAACCTTGGAAACGCCCTGAACCGTATCGAAAGTAACAGGCGTCGGGACTGGACCCCGGAGTATCTGGCCGATTGTATCATCCGGGAATACCGAATCGAAACGACGGTAGATGTCGAGCGCCCGTTGGACGACGCTTACGAAATTCCGCCCGGTGACACTGCGTATGTGCGCACCTTTGAAAAGCGACCTTGCACGAACTGCAACGGCAAGCCCCCGAACGGTTTCGAGTGTAAGAAGTGCAAGAATACCGGGGAGATGGATGTAGCGGTAGCAAAGCCTATCTCAATTACCCACCATTTCCGCAAGTCGGGAAGTCGTTATAAGCAGTGGAAAAAGAAATCCGGGTACCGAAATTCGACGACTGTTAATCCTGACGACATATACGCTACCCCAGAGGAAGCAGAGGACGTATGAAAAATATCATAGCCATACATGACCCCGAAGAGATTCATACTTACGTCAGAGATCTCTGGCGCACCGATCTTTTCCGGGATTCGCAAGACGACGAAAACGGGTATATCCGGGGTATCGTTGATGATCTAGCACAGCGGCCCGTTGTGTTTTTCGAGATGGATGACCCCAGCATTGAATGGTCGCAATTCACGACATGGATGGGCGCTTACGCACTACGCCCGGATTACGATAGCGATGCGATTCACGACCTGTACTACCTCCACGAGTTCGTCCACGGGGCGACGATGGAGTACGACACGGGTCTATCGTTCGTCGATTGGCATCGCAAGATGTGCGAGAATGAAATGTTGGCTTCGGTCCATTCGGAAGCCCTCGTGTATTTCGAACTGAAAGGCTTGCGGGATCTCAGTTTCGATTTTGATATTTGGGTTGACCGGTATCTGAAAGACCGAGGTAAACTGCATCCTTATGGGGCCACCATGACTTCGTGGCGTCGTGTAGACGGTAATATTTCCGTACATGGTTTCACGCACCACAACACCAAAGAGGCCCTCCTCAAGGCCCGCAAAGAGTCGATGACGACGCCGGATCCCTTTGACTTTTTGGAGATGCAGCTCCACTACTACGCCATGCAAAATGTGCAGTGGTCGAATATCTGGAAAGACCATTTCCGGGAAGTCGAAGAGCACATGGCGTCGTACCTCAAGTTAGCCGAAGAGGACCGGGCTGCCGCTCTGGAAATGCACGTGGGCTGGCTCCGAGACATGCGAAATCCCGACCCTTTGCTGCATAACCAAGTGACCCCTTACGAAAGGGAAGCAATCGCTTTTGCCAAAATCGTGGAAGCTAACAAGAAACGCCAAGGCAACCAAATCCTGAAGGCTTGACGTTACCACACCGCTGTGGTACGTATTGCTAGTGTTTGACCCCAACTAATACGAAGAGAAATACGATGGCAGCACTCAGTAACGACCTGAAACTCGCCGAAGAGGTCTACGTCAAGTTCCAGCGCCGTAGTAGAGGCGAAGACGAATATTTGCTAGGTTTCATGACGCCTTATGACAAGGACAAAGGCGAGGTGAATCGGAAATCCACCGT